>Ga0116210_1000262_pt1 | contig 55460 bp, 36 predicted proteins | sample TshhotsprinmetaG_FD_94483 | JGI IMG/M metagenome (GOLD analysis project Ga0116210, IMG submission 94483) | Hot spring microbial communities from South Africa to study Microbial Dark Matter (Phase II) - Tshipise hot spring metaG | ecosystem: Environmental > Aquatic > Thermal springs > Hot... | reverse complement strand
GCCATATGCCACCTGCGGGCGCTGTACCTGAGTGAACGCTCCTGCTGGGACAGCTTCTGGCACCCGCCACCCCAAAACGCCTACCTACAAAACTGACGCACACACGATAATGCAGGGGGGCCGAATCCTCCTGTGAGTTCTGGAATCAGCATGAAATGGGAAAACGCTAAGGGGGCTGCTCGCGTAATCCGGCCGAGGATCGGGTTAATGAGAAGTTCGGCTGACCGAAAAGTATAGTGACTCTAGGGAAAAATCGAGTAGCCCCTTCCGGGATTTAATGGATTGATCGCCGGCTGACTAATGATCGGGAAGATTCTGCCTAATGATTGCAAAGATTCTGCCGACGGGAGGTACTGGGCCCATGTCTCTGCCGCAAATCCCGGCATGAAGCAAGGGAAGCAGCATTCTCCGGGTCCCGATTTCGGTGTACTCCGGGAAAAGGCGTACTCCGGCAAAATAGGAAAAGGTCGCAGCGGGATGCAAAGTAGCAAATGTACGAACAAATAACGTCGGGAAGATATAGATTTCCTTCCTCTGAGGCATGCCCGAGTGAAGCAGGACGCGCAGCTTCATTCCTTTGAACGGCGTGCAGCTTCACTCCTTTCAACGGGAGTACAAGGCCTTTCTCCATTTTCACTCAGTTAAATCATTCCCTTAATTTACTCAGTTAAAGCACTCGCTCACTGAGTTAATGCACTTGCTTACTTGTCCCTGCGCGACGTTAATTGTGCATGCGCGACCGAAAAACCTCTCTTGCGATAACGGGGGCAATTTGGCTATTCTGCCGCGTGTATTTCGCAATCATGGTTTCCCGCTTGAGTTTTCGAGCGTATCAGTTTTCAGCCAACGTACCGGTTGCCAACAAGACTCTTTGACTTTTGTTTTTTCGCCACGTTTTTTTCCGGTTGTCTACACCCGGCTTTGGCTTCCTTTCTTGTGGCCGCAAGGCTTTTGCAAGATTGAGGTCGGAAACCAGCGGCTAACAGCTTTTGACAGCGGGGTATTCTCAGAACCTCGGGGCTACCGTCTTTTGAGATCGGGGTATTTTCAGAATCGGTTGAAACCTGCACTCGCGTTTTTACTGGGCTCCAAATCACGGCGACAGTGCGCCGCGTTGCATCCTCGAAAACCTGCTACGTGGCATTTTGAGGGCAAATCAGGTGATGCCGGGGCGAAGATCGCGGATAACACGCATGAACTCAACAATAACACGTATCAACCCAAAATGAGCGGAGAAGCTCTCCAGGAGTTTATCGCATGCAGTTTGATCGCGGCACTTCTGCACGCAGGCTATGGGCTGGCCTTGCCGGGCTGGGGCTTGTCTTGCTGATCATCGCCCCGGGCTGCGCCAGTGCCTTGGCCACCGCCGCCTGGCTGATCAAAGGACCGAATGTGCCGGCCCAATTCAACGGGTTGCGGGAAAAGCGGGTCGCCGTCGTATGCACCGCCTCCACCCAATCGATTTATGCCTATCCGAATGTGGCTAAGGATTTGGCCCGAGCACTCGCTCGGTTGCTCCAGCAAAATGTCAAAGGTATTGAGATCATCCCCCCTCAACGGGTGGAAGAGTGGATGGATGTCCATACCTGGAACGACTACGTAGAAGTGGGGCAGGCTTTATCGGCCGAGATGCTTGTCGCCATCGACCTCAATGATTTTCGGCTGCATAAGGGGCAAACGATTTACCAGGGTCGAGCGGATCTGACGTTGCGGGTCTTCGACTGTCAGACGGGCGAAGTCGTTTTCGAGCGGCGTCCTCCGCTCATTCTTCATCCGCCGAACCACGTGGTTTCTGCCGCCGAGATCCGCGAGGCCGATTTTCGCCGAGACTTCATTCGGGTAGTGGCCGACCATTTGGGGCGGTATTTCTATCCCCACGATCCCCGGGCTTTATTTGCGGCGGATGCCGCCGCCATGTACTAGGCGAATCAGGCGGTCGTCGACGACTCTGTGCCGCAGGGATTTGCCGGCGGATTTGCCGGCGGCGCGGCATTGCCGGAAGCGTGGCACGCCGGGAGAGTCGCATCCGGAGGGGGGGCCGATCACCGGGAATTTTCGAGGATATTCAGTTTCTTGCCGGTGTGATGCAGCAGGCAGTGATTGCCACGGCATTTGCAAGTTCGTGGATCCCTGTTCGGCACGAATTTTTTGACCTTCGGTGCCCGGCACCTAATTCTTATCCTTTTGAAGAAAAGGTCGGAAGCGGGAAGAAAGGCTTTGGATAGAAGATAAACCCGGGACCAAAATTTGGCCTCCGGCTCCTGCGGAGCTTCTTCTCGCCCCATCCCACGCGAGGGGCCCCCCTCGCATCAATCCCGGAAAAAGCAATCCTCCCGCGGCGCCGGAGAGTGGCGGGATGCTCTGTCGCCTCGCCCCATTTTCCCCCGAGAAGTAAGAGAAAATGAAGTAATAGAGAATTTAGCGGATGCCCTCTTTATTACATGGGGGAGAGAGGGGGGATACTCCTACATTGGGCAAGAAGAATACCCTTTCATTGAACAGGAGCAGTTGAACAGTAGCAAATGGAGAAACGGGGTTTATCCGGAGGGAATCTGGACCGACGCAATGTAAGCGCAATGCTATCTGGCGTAGCCCCGGTTTTTCATTTCGGAGTCCTTTCCTGCTTCTTATCACCTAGGGCGAGAACCCGGAAGCGGCCTTACCGGTCGTATGATTGACGCTTCGACACACCGGGGTTACCATCAGGTATTGGGGCGTGATTACTCCCCTGGTGCGAGTAAGCGGAGGTTTTGACGTTCTTGATACACCGGGGCGGCCTGTCGCTCGTGCTTGTTCCGGATCGAGGTCATATTCGTTATGCGCTTTTTCTTTGTGATTCCGTATTAGCTTTTTCTTTATGAGCTTTGCAGGCTTGGCTGAAACGCGTATGCCCACATTCCTTTTGACCATTTGCCGGAGATAACTCTTTAGCCATTTACCGGATACATGTTTTTGATCATTTAGTGGATTTAGGCGTGGAGGTCTTTTTGCCGAAGCACAGTTTTTTGCCAAAGCATAGTGTTTTGTGTTTTGGCAAAGCAAAGTCTTCGTGCCGAGCATAGTCTTTCTGCCAAAGCGTAGTTTTTTTGCCGGAGCATAGTGTTTTTGCCAGAGCATCGACTTCTTGCCGGGACACGAAAATCTGGAGGATTAAAAAAGCAGTTCGCCGGAACCAGTCTCGCCAAAAGGAAGGGAACGTTTTGCGGGTGGGTCATTTGGCTGTTCACTAGAAACCGCGGTTTGCCAAAACATAAGAAGCGGAATAAAGCCATGGAAAAAAGTCATTTCCCTTGGTCGAAAGAGCTTTGGGTGCTCAATAGAAGAGACCGGGCGGCATCGCGCACCAGTGCACTGCGTCAGCGGATGGGTTTCCCGGGAAATTGGAGCGGCGGGGCCTATCGCAGAAAACGGCTCCTTGGGATTTCCCTCTTAGCGATACTTGCGCTTGCGGGATTGCTGTGCTGGAATGGAGCGATCCGTGCGGCTTATTCACAGAACCCGGGGGGACCTCCGATTCCTCAGCCGCCACCCGTGCCGCCGCAAGCAGGAGCATTGGGCAACTCTCCTCCGCTTCCGATACCGCTTCCGCCTGTGTCACAACCCCAGATACCACCGCAGGGGCAACCGACACCGCAACCTCGGGCACAACCGCAGCCATCGCCGCCGGGGGCTCAGCCAGCTACTCCCCCTGCGGCCAACCCCGGTCAAGCCCGCCCTCAGCCAGGGCCGGGGGCCGCTCCGTCGGGACAGGCTTCGCAGCCTCCCAAACCGGCACCGCCCACGCCCGCTCCGCCGAAGAAAAAACCCCCGCCTACTCCGGAGGAAGTGGTCCAACGGACCTTGGAACCGGGGGGCGGCGTCGAATTACATGCGACCTTCTATCCGAGCCATTCGGGCAAAGAGGCAGTTCCCGTGGTCGTACTGCACATGTGGAAAGGAAGCCGCAGCGACTTCGCCCCGCTGATCCCCGTTTTGCAGGACCAAGGATTTGCGATCTTGGCCCCGGATTTGCGGGGGCATGGGCAGAGTCGGCGGCGATTGGGGCCGCGAGGGGGCGGAGATGCCCTCGATGCCGAACGGCTTGGTCCGGCTGATTTCGCCGCCATGGTTCAATACGACATGGAAACCTGGAAACGGTTCTTGGTGGAAAAGAACAATTCCGAAGCGGTAAATATCGAGAAGCTCACTATCATCGGGGCCGAGATGGGCGCGGCCGTTGCCCTGAATTGGGCTCGACTAGACTGGAGCTGGCCCCAATATCCGGGTGTCAAGCAGGGGCAAGATGTGAAGGCCCTGGTGTTGATTTCGCCCCCGTGGAATTTTCGGGGGCTGGATCTCCAACCGGCATTAAATCACCCGGTAATCCGCGGGCAACTCCCCCTCTTGATGCTGGTGGGACAGGCCGAGTCGCGGTTCCTCTCGGATGCCAAACGGGTCTATGCGATTTTGGAACGTGCTCGGCCGGGGGATGCCGATCTCCCCGCCAACCAAAAGACGCTGTATTTCGGTCAATTGGGAACCAAACTCCAGGGGACAAGCCTGCTGGGGGTGCCGCAGTTGAACGTGGAAGCGATCCTCGTGCGATTTATCGAACTTCAAGTAGTCAAGCGCGATTACCCGTGGAGCAAGCGACAAGCACCGGGTCAGAAATAGCCGGGAAGTGCGCACCCCCGGCAGAATGATCTGCTTTTTTCCTTTATTTGACCAACACCAGCGGGCGGTCGTCAGCCAGTCTTCGGAAAACGGAGATCAGTTCTTCGCGATATTCCTGGACGGAGCTACCGCCCGGCACATTGAAATGCTCGCCGCCGGTCATCTGGGCGATTTCCTCCATGAGTTCGGTATCCGCCTCGATGCTGAAGCTGACTGTCATAATCGTGTAATTCTTGCTCGCGGCAATCTGCGCTTGCTCCAGGGCAAAGCCTCGCGGATTACTCGGCGGACGGTTGGCCCAACCATCGGTCATGAGCAGGATGATTCTCTTGGCCCCGGCGCGTCCCTGGGCATCCAGATGCATCCAACCCTGCTGAATTCCCGCGCCGATGTTGGTATATCGGTCATAATGACCGGCTTGCCGCTGTTGCACGATCGAAGAGATCACGGAGTAATCATCGGTAAACGGGTGTTCGAGCAATCCCCATCCAGACGACGAATTATAAATTGCCAAAGCCAACCGGTCGCCGCAATCGACCCGGCCCAGATGTTCCACGAAAACCTCCACGGCCTGCTTGAGGCTATAAACTGGTTCCGCACTGGTCCGCCATAAATCGGGGGTTTCGGAGAACTTTGGCTTCTGCTCCAGCCAGTAGTTGATCAGCGTCATCAAGCCGTATTTTTTGCGGTATTTCGCCGCATGAATGTACGAGCTAGACTTGACGTAGTTGATGTATTCGTCCCAACTGCCGGATGGATAAGGATACGGGACGCAAGTCAGGCCGAACCAACTCTTGATCCGGGCATTGTCGTTGGTCCAAGATCGCTCGAAACGCTCACCGTAACCGGGCCCTTCGCCACTTTCATTGCATCCGGATTTTACCCAGACACGTTCGATTTGTTTGGACCCACTGCCGAAAGTGCCGCTCGTGCCACAGAGGTTGTCAAAACGCACGCGGCTGCCATCCGAGTACTGTACCACCACATTAGAGAGCTCTAGCGTAGATTGAACCCAGACTTTCCTTTCGTATTCGAGAAATTTCACATGAATTTGGGGCTGGCAGCCGCGGGTGGGTGCAAGGCCTACAAGCGTGACGTAATCGGGAGCGAAAGGAAGTGTACCGTACTCGGGCGACCCTAGGTCCTGCCAAATCTGGTACAAGCTTTCTTCAACACACGGTCGCCACTGCTCGCCGAATTCGCTGATTCGCCGCAGCTCGCTGTCGTCGTTCATCGAGGCAGAAAAATCCAAAACCAACACGATGTCTCGCGGCTGATAGCGCGCAATGGACTCCGCGCGTACCTCCACTTGGTCATATCCGAAAACCCGGGCAAAAAATAGCGGCGCAGCTCGGTACGCCGTTACAACCCGAACGGTGGACGGTAAATCGGTACTCTCCGTGAAAGTACGGGTAGTCGGATTCCAATGGCCCACGGCGCACTCAAATTCATCTGGATGCTCGGCGAGCCATTGCTCGATTCGCTGCGTGCGGTTTTCATCCTCGATAAGAATCCTGGAACCGACGGGGTTGCGAAGCAGGAAGTCGGCGGCGCGAAAGTAGGCCGCTTCCGGACCTTCAATGAGGGCACCTGCCCCGGCCAAAGCGGCGGCGTCCGTCGCCCGTTTTAGCTCCGTCTGAATCGTGTAGACATACCCCAAGTCCACCGAAAGAGCGACCATGCCGGCCAACATCAGCATCAAGATGGAGGATAAAACAACAATCGCACCGCGCCGCTGCGCCGATGATCCGAAACAACCCGCGAACCACTGCACTTTCTTGGACTGCCGAGAAGACTGCTGACCGGAAACCGACACCTGAGGAGAGAGCTTGACTGCCACCATCCCCGCGACTCCTGATTCAAATGGGCAAGAAAAGACAGACCGAAAAGCGGCGACTAGAATTTTGTGTCCCTGTTAAAAACTTAGCTTAAGAACTCTCGGATGTCCAAGCTGCCGTCCAAGATCGGCTTAAACGCCAAAGAAGTAGCGGGCTTGATTACCGAATTGCGGAGAGGAAATCCACGGGGAGATATCTGAGAAATTCGATTTCCAGATGAGAAATTCGATTTCCAGATCTTAAGATTTAGATTTACAGATCTTCGGATTTAGAGATGGGCCAAATGTCATGGCAGATAACAGATGTCCGAATGTCGTGGCACATAATAAATGTGTTGGAATATTAGGCCTTTCCCGGGGTGTCACAGAGGATTTCGGAGCGAGTAGACCGCATGAAATGCGGCTAAAGGCGAAAGTGCATTCGAAATCGCAAGTTTTAGACCGACACTGAAGGAAACTGCCGTTCGAACCTTCCGGATTATTTACGGAGGTAGTTTGCGGCATGGCGTCTTTTCGTACCCTCGATGAGAAAGATCAATTGCTTGCTCTAAGTTTCCCGTTGCCGCAAAGCCGGTTAGCGTGAGGAAGGCCGTCGGGTGTCGTGCGACCAACTCTTGGCCCCAGTTTCCGTGGTTATCCATGTTTCCAAAAAGCAACGCGATACGGACTTTCCTCCCGATTGCGAGGTTTCGCTGTGTGCTTATAGAGCTACTAAAATGACAATCGATATATGCCGGTTCGTTACTTCACATATGCCGGTCGGCCACCTCGCGCCGGTCGATCGGTTACCGACTACGGAAATTTGAAACCGACTACGGAAATTTGAATCATTGTGTGCGCGGCCGGCAGCAGCTACGCGGAATCACAGCGGCTGGGCGGGCTGCCGCCGATCAAAGCCCCGCTACTGCCAGTATTCAGCGTCCCATTGCCGCACGATGAGAGCCGCTTTACAAAAAACTTTGTCAGTTCGCCCACGAATCCCCGTCAACAGCTTGCTTCCCGCAACCCACGTGCTAAGAATTTAGGACGCGACCAGCCCCTCCGGCCGAGGCGATGCCACCTCCCAAACCAGCTCAGCTTCAGTTATGGCAAGTCACCGTATGATCAATGGTAAGGCAAGTTACCGCGGGATAACACAAAGGCAAGTCACCCCCTCGTAACAGAGGTGAGACTTGCTGGTTACGCAAGTCGTGCAAGGGGCAAAGAGTTCAATGGGCAAAGAATGTGAACAGACTCAACTCAGTATTTCAACCCTCTCAACTCGTGTTGAACGTTTAATGCATGTACCGGATTCGAGGAACACCATGACTCAGCTTAGCTTCGCAAGGATCCGGAAAGAGTTCTCAGCAAAGAAAACGATTTCATCGATGAAAACCTTTTGCATCACCCAAGAAAAGGTCATTCTTATGCGGCAAACTTTTTTCAGTGCATTCCGGGCCCCATTAAGCCTGCTTTTTTGCGTGCTTCTGATCGGGGTTAGTGTCGCGGGGAACTTCGCGCTTATCGAAACTCAGGCGGCCGAGGTTACCGGTACTGCGGAATCCGTAACCGATTCATCACCCCAGGCAATTCCGGCTTGCGTCAGCAGTCTCCGCTATCTACCGCGCGGTGTTACTTTGGCCACACTACACAATGGTCTGACGGTCATCATCCAGGAAAATCACGCCGCGCCTGTGGCCACCGTGCGCTGCTATGTCCGCAATACCGGGAGTGCTTTCGAAGGGAAGCACTTGGGAGCCGGCCTCAGCCATGTCTTGGAACACGTCGTCTCCGGCGGTACCACCAAACATCGCACGGAGAAAGAGATCGAGCGGATCATCGATTCTTTCGGGGGGGCCACCAACGCCTACACGTCCACCGATGTGACGGCCTACTACATCGATTGCCCCGCGGCTCAGGTGGCTACGGCCATCGAGCTCGTCTCCGACGCCATGCAACACTGCGTCCTGGAACCGCAGGAATTTGATCGCGAATTGAAGGTCATCCAGCAGGAATTGGCCGATGGTGAAGTCAGCCGCCGCCGCGTGCAGTGGAAGCTGCTCAACCAGACGATGTACTTGGAGCATCCCGCCCGGCATCCGATTATCGGCTACGCCGACATTTTGGCCCGTACAACCCGCGAAGCCATTTACGAATTCTATCGCGAGCGTTATGTGCCCAATAATCTGGTGATGGTTGTCGTGGGCGATGTCAAAACCGAGGAAATCTTGGCCGAGGTGGCCCGGCACTGGAGCGAAACCCCACGCGGCCAAGAACTTTTTATTGCGATGCCCGATGATCCGCTCCCGCTGAGTCCCCGGGAAGCATGGCGGGAAATGGATGGGGCGAATTATGACCTCGCCCTCGCTTGGCCCACAGTGCGGCTAGCAGATCCGGACCTTTATCCCCTGGACCTTGCGGCCTACATTTTGAGCGAAGGGGAGAGCTCTCGGTTGGTCCAGCGGCTCCGCTACCAGCGGCAATTGGTCTTGTCGGTTCGCACCAGCAGCTATACGCCGCAGTTTGTGCGGGGGTGGTTCGGCGTTTTTGCCGTCTGTGCGCCCGATCGCTGGAAGGAAGCGGAGCAAGCGCTGCTGGAGGAAGTTTACCGCCTTCGCGATGAATTGGTCAGTCCTGAAGAGCTCGCCAAAGCTAAAAAGCAAAAAGTGACCGAGCGACTCTTCTCCCTCCAGCGGGTGCAAAACGCGGCGGAAAGCCTCGCTCAGGGGTTTCTGTCGGCAGGTGATCCCCTGTTCGACGATCATTACGTTCAAGAACTTCAGAAGGTCACCGCCGAACAAATCCGCGATGCGGCCCGCCGGTATTTCCTGCCGGAGCGATTGGTACGGGTGGTCATCGCTCCAAAAGGCGGAATCCCGCAGGAAGAGCGGGCACGTCTTGCCGGGCTGGAAACACCCGTGCAACGCGTCCAGTTGGCGAACGGCCTACGGGTACTCTTGAAACGGCAGGCCCATTTGCCGATCGTTAATGTCCAAGCGTACATCCTGGGAGGCGCCTTGGCCGATCGCCCCGAGACGGCCGGCCGATCCGGCTTGCTGGCTGCGATGTTGGATAAGGGAACCGGCGAATTATCGGCCGCAGAGATCGCGGAATTCTTCGACCGACTCGGTGCCGATTGGAGCATCACCCCGGGCCGCAATACAATCGCCGCCAACCTCACCGTACTTCGCGAAGATTTTCCAGAAGCTTTACGCCTGCTTGCCCAATGCATCCAGAACCCGAGTCTTCCCGAAGAAGAGTTCGCCAAGGCCCAGAATCTAATGTTGCAAGCGATCCGTCGTCGGGCCGATGATCCGCATCAAGAGATCCAAGAATTATTTGCCGATAATCTTCCGCCCGCGTCCCCGTACCATCTCATGATCGGGGGGAAGGAGGGAACCGTCAGCCGGTTAACCGTCGAGGACCTCCGAGCTTATCACCATCAATACTTTATGCCGCAAAACGCGGTGGTGACTGTCTATGGGGACATCGACCCCCAAGAAGCACTAAACCAGGTGGAAAAGGCCTTCGGCCGGTGGGCACCCGCTAGTCAGCCCCCGGCGTTGGCGTTCGACCGTCCGAACGCCCCGGAGCAATCCATCCGGCGGCACAAGCAAACCGGAAAACCCACGGGGATGCTCATGTGGGGATTTCCCGGCACAAGCATCCGCGATGCGAAAGCGTTCGCCGCCTTGACGGTGCTCGATGCCATCACCTCGGGATACAACTACCCTGGCGGCTGGCTCCATAACGAGTTACGCGGGGCAGGACTGGTCTACATGGTGCATGCCTTGCAGATGACCGGCCCGGCCCCGGGATATTTCGTCGTCATCGCACAAACTGATCCGACGAAACTCCGGGAGGTTATCGACCGGATTTCCCGGAACTTAGATCGCGCTGTACGAGGCCAAATCACCCCTGAGGAGCTCGAGACTGCAAAAAAAATGATCATCGCCCTCCATGCTCAAGAGAAAGCCACTCTGGCACAGCAGGCACAGCAGGCGGCCTTGGATGAACTGTACGGCCTCGGCTACGACTACGACGAAAGTTTTGACGAGCGAATTCAGCAGGTTTCTCTCGAGGATATTGTGGCAGCAGCCCGGCGGTGTTTCTCGAGTCCGCATATCCTGGTGACCGCCTCGCCGAACCCGCAGTCCGATTAGCGAGCGATTCGACCGATGTTTTGAGCGACTCCCAGAAGGTGTTTTGAGCGGCTCCTCAATTCCTCGTAACGTCACAGCCCGTGATGCCATCCCCCCGCATTCGCGCACGTTCGGCGGGATGGGTCGCAGCGGATCGCTGAGAGAGTAACCTTTAAGTGATTACTTCGGGATACCCTCGGGGATTAATGTGCCCGGGCTGATTGGAGTATCCGAAATCTTACCCCAGGAAAAAATTTGCCTTAAACTTTTGGGGCCTCTTCTACCGGACCGAAGTGTTCTCCCCATTGGCGAGCCAATTGCCGACCGACGGTTTCAAGCTTGGCTTGCTCTTCAGCACTGAGGGGTTGGAATCGTCGTACAATCTCGACGTCTTGCCGCAGCTGCTCCACCGTGTGCACGCCGAGGTTCGCCGAGGCTACCGCCGGCAAACTCAAAGCGTAGCGGATGGCCAGCTCGACATTCTCCAACCCTACCCGAGGAAGTGCTTGGGGATTGCCCCAACTGCCTGTCGCCGGATCCGGGGCCCCGAAGACTTTCATCGCCACTACGCCCACATTTCGATCGCGACACGCCGGCAAAACCCGCTCCTCGAAGTTGTAGGTGAAGCGATCGGCGAAATTCAGGGTCATTAATGCCACGTCGACCTGACCGGTTTCCAAGAACGGCAAGAACCGAGCCGGCAAATTGTGGCCCGAAATCCCCACAAACCGGCATTTGCCGGCCTCCCGCTGCTTGAGAAGCCACGGGAAGACCCCATCCGGCTTCAAAGCCCGCTCCATATCGCGCTGACCCAAGTTGTGGAAATAAAGGACTTCCGCATAATCGGTCTTGAGCCTGCGGAATGCTTCGGCCAGCTTCTGCTCGGCTTCCGGGATGGTGTCGGCCCAAATCTTCGTAGCCAAGATGACCTCTTTCCGCCGCCGCTCCATGACCAGGCCCACAGCTTCCTCGGCGTTGCCGTAACGCTCGGAGGTGTCGATGAAGTTAATCCCCAGATCAATCGCCTCGTTGACAATGCGAGCCACCTCCGCCGTGGACACGCTCTGGGCAATCCCGCACGGAGCTGTGCCCAAACACATCAAACTTACTGAAAGACCGGTGCGCCCCAAAACCCGCTGTGGTAAGGGCTCCCCCATGCGAGAAGCTGAGGCCTGCGATACCACGGCAGGAGCCACTATCGCCGTGGCGGCCCAACGCGTCGTATCCCCTACGAAGGATCGTCGTGTCAGCCGGCCCGATTTTGATTGCGGTTTCATCTTATTTTGCCTCCGAGTGTAAAACTCAAGTTCTTCCGAGTCTAAAACTCTAGCTTGCTGCGGTTTTGCCCTGTTATCTTCGTCTCCCAATCATCCCCGTGCAAGCAGCGGCTTGTCATTTCCCCGGATGATTTTGCACACCAGACTAATGATTCCCCCTTGCAGGCAATGGCCTGCGCTGCGGTAGCCCTCTTCCCGGTTTAAAGCGACGGCTTACGCAGAAGGCTTCCTCCTGCCGGATAAAGCGGTCAGCGGGATAAAAAGAGTCGCCGCACCGTGCCCCGAAGCCGCGGCGAAAAGGCTTCTTTTACATTTACGCGGGAAAAGCCAAGCCGTAGGCACCAATGGCAACATTCCGCCGGATGCCCTCATGGCGGCGTATCACGCTCCAAAGTCCGTTCCCCCAACCGCGAAAAGGCCTCATGTACCCAGCGTGTGTGATGTGTTTGGACGGGGCTTCTTTCGCCCCAAAGAGCGATGCCAAGCTCCTTCTTTTCTTGCTTCCTGCGGATTGCTTCCTGCGGAGCGTGTACCTTTTTCGCCGGGAAAGCGACGGACTTAAAAGTCGACGCGGTTTAAATTCGTGGGCAAATTAAACTCGCGGGCAGATGGGTTGAAAGTAGGGTCGAAACCCAGGTGGAAAGGGCAGGGGGATGAAAAGGAAGGAAAAAGCGATCACGGTGAGGAGGCTTACGCCGCGGACCGCAAGCGCACCCTAAGAGGCCCCATGGGGTTTTTCAGCCTCCGCGGATTGTGTTAGAGAAGCTTCCCGGCAAGTTCAAGCGGCGGTTCGGTAAGCCCTCATGGCATTCTGAGCCCTACATGCATTTGCCGTCAAGCGTACAGACGGTCGGCGAACTCGAGGCCACAGGCGAGAATCGACCGGTTGAAGAGGGGTTTTGGCTCAGATTTGTGGAACCGGATTGACCGGTGGTCGTGGAGCTGCCGGAGGTCGGGGGCACATACGGCCGGATGCTCCCGGGCAAAAACGGCGCTGCCGAACCGCCCGAGGTGCCGGATCCGCCGGGGCTGGTTCCCGGATAGCTTCCGGCTGCCGAAGGTTGAGTTCCAAGGTTCGCGGAAGGCTGGTAACTGGGAGGCTGATAACCGGTCTGACCAGGCTGGTAGCCGGTGTTACCGGGCTGGTAATCTACTCGACCCGGCATATTCGGGGTCCCGCCCCCGGGAGTCCACGGGCTTGTGCTGCCGCTTGAGCCGGGCATTCCGGCACTCGGACCCGCCTGAGCTCCCCCCAAGGAGTATCCGGCACTTCCGGTCGTTGGGGCACCAAAGCTCGGCATTTGACCCGGATGGCTAGCCGCGGGGCTTGCTGCCTGCGGCATAGCTCCCTGCGGCATCACAGGGGGGGCGCCGGCCGGAGAAGTAGCCGCCGGTGTAACTGAACCGGCGTTGGGCTGATTCCAAGCCGCGCCTTGACCGGACCATGCGGCCCCGCCGGCTGGGTTGACACCCGCCGCACCAGGACTACCGGCGGATACCCCAGGGGCAGACCAAGCAGGCGTCCCACTTGCGGAACTGCCCGGATTAGACCCTACCGTGCCATAACGAGAGGCATCCACTCCATACCCACCCATTTGGCTGCCGGGATACGGCGGCTGGCTTGAAGGAAGCTGCGGACTGGCAGGATTCCAGGAGGATCCGCTGGAGATTCCCGCAGGGGCACCCGAACTACTAGGCATCACCCCGGCTCTGGCGGCACCGGGTCCGTATCCCCCCGGACCGGCCTGAATATTGCTAGCCGGCATGGTCGCTCCGGCGGGAGCCACGCCGGTAGAGCCTGCCGAATAGCTCGGCCAATTACTCGGGTAACTTCCGCGAGGCGAGGAATTGGTACCGGGACCACCCGTTGCGGTGCCCTGATACGAGCCCCCCATCGCCGCCGGTTGACCTCGATCGGCAACCCGATAACCGGCACCCGACGTGTCATACGGACCTACCTGTGGGCTCACGGAGGAAGGTCGCCCCCCGGCAGTGGGGCCAACAGCGTAACCGGCGGGTGAATTTGACCAACTGGGGTTGCTATAACCCGCATAAGGTCCCGCCGACGGCGATACACTACCTGCCGGGATATTGGGGGAGCTTGCCACCGCATAGCCGGGCGCGCTGGGCATGCCGGGCGGCCCTGCTAACTCGGAGGGTTTTGCCGGTGGCGTGCTCGGATCCTTTTTCGCCCAAGAGAAGGGATTCATCTTGGACCACGACCAGCCGGAGATTTGCCGTCCTCCGCTGCTCGAGCACCCCGTTGCCACGACGACAACCAGCCCCATGACTGCCAGTTTGTAGCCTCCATGCCTCAAAAAACGTTTCATGGCGAAACCATCCTGGATTTGCGGGTAATTCGTGAAAAGTGGCCCGTCGGCCCACCCGGAAAGATTACCGCTGATTGAGTGCCTGCTTCAAGATCTTTGGTGCAAAGAGGTTACGTCCGCCCTGCTCCCGCGGGTGAATGTGCTTGTTTATCTTTCCCATTTCTCTAATCTGGGTGATCGGATGACTGCGACCCGGAACCGTCCCACTTGCCGGAGGCATAGACCACCGCAAAATCGTTTAGCCCCCGGCCGCACTACACGTCACAAGTTTTATCGGATGGGCAGACCCTGGAGGAAAAGCAAAAGAAATCAATTTTTCTGATTCTGCCGTTGGGAGCGGAAAACTAGCTTTTTCCGATTTTACTGTCAAGAGAATATACGCGAGAAAAGATGGCCACTTTGCGGTAAATAGGGCGTTTAAGATTTCATGACAAGGCTCACAGCGCGCGAAAACCGTGAGATGGGATGAAGTAAGGCAGGATAAGTAGAGGTGTTACGCCCCTTTCAGCATTGCTTCGAACTCTTCCTCAGTCAGGAGGGGCACGCCAAGCTGCCGTGCTTTATCGAGTTTGCTACCCGGGTTTTCGCCGACAATCACAAAATCGGTTTTCCCGGAGACACTTGAGGACGGCCGACCCCCATGCCGGGCAATAAGGCCTTCAATCTCTTCCCGACTATAATTCTTTAGTGTTCCGGTCACCACGATCGTCTTTCCCGCAAGTGTCGGCGATACTTTCTCCGCAACTTTCTCCTCCTCCATCTTGATCCCCAAACGCCGCAGGTCCTCGATCGTTTGCCGGCCAAAGTCACTGTGTAAAAAGTCGTACACGCTCTGGGCAATGATGGGGCCAATCTCCGGGACAGCTGTTAATTCCTCGATGCTGGCACGTTGAAGGCGTTCCATGCTGCCAAAGTGTTCAGCAAGCACCGTGGCGACCCGCGCCCCGACATGCCGGATGCTTAGCGCATTCAAAAACCTCGCCAAGCCCCGGTTTTTGCTCGATTCCACATTGCGAAGAAGATTCTCAGCCGATTTTTTCCCCATGCGCTCCAATTGCTCGAGCTGATCGGCGCGAAGTCCATAAAGATCGCCGTAGCTTCGCACCAACCCCTTTTCGACCAATTGATCTACCAACTTATCCCCGAGGCCCTCAATATCCATCGCGTTTCGGCTAGCATAGTAACGGATTCGCTCTTTGATCTGGGCGGGGCACTGCGGGTTAACACAGCGGATGTACACCCCCCCTTGGTCGCGTACCAGTCGCTTGTGGCACTCCGGACAACGATCGGGAAAGACGAATTCCGGAAGCGGTTGTTTCCGGAGGTGCTTTTCCACGCGGACCACATGGGGGATGATTTTCCCGGCCTTTTCCACGACGACAACGTCGCCCTCGCGGACGTCTTTTCGGCGGATTTCGTCGGCATTGTGCAGGCTGGCCCGGCTCACAATGGTGCCGGCAATTTCCACAGGCTCCAAATCGGCCACGGGGGTAATGATCCCCGTCTTGCCGACCTGAACCCGAATCTGCTTGATTCGCGTGGTGGCTTCGTATTTTTCAAACTTATAAGCCAGCATCCAGCGGGGACTTTTGGATGTGGCGCCCAACCGCTCGCGTTGATCGAATCGGTCGACTTTGAGCACAAATCCATCAATTTCAAAATCGAGCTCATGCAGCCGCTCGATCAATTGGTGACAATACTCGATTGCCGGATCGAGCTCGGGAAAAACCTTCGGGAAAGGCGGTGTCGGTACGCACCAATGGCGCACTTGCTCCAGGAACTCGGAGTGGGTGGCAATCGCTAAGCCTTCCGAATATCCGAGGCCGTGACAGAAAAACCGCAACCGTCTGCGGGCACAAATGCGCGGGTCCAACTGCCGAATGCTTCCTGCGGTGGCATTCCGCGGGTTGGCGAACACCGGCTCTCCCCGGGCTTGTTGTTCTTGATTGAGCGCCGCCAAATCCGAATTGCACATGTACACCTCGCCGCGCAACTCCACCACCGGCGGAACTTGATCGCCGTACAGTCGCAAGGGAATATCGCGGATGGTTCGCACATTGTGGGTAATATCATCCCCCACGCGACCGTTGCCCCGGGTTACTCCCCGGACCAAAACTCCATTCTCGTAAAAGACGGCAACCGCAACCCCGTCGACCTTAAGCTCCACCACCCATTCGATGGGTTCGCCCCCCAAGAGGCGTCGGGCACGCTGAGCGAAATTTCGAACCTCCGCCTCCGTGTAGGTGTTGTCAATGGAGAGCATCGGCACCCGGTGTTCGACCTCTACTAAACCTTCCACCGGTTCCTCGCCGACGCGTTGGGTGGGGCTATCGGGCGTAATAAACTCCGGATACTGCTCCTCCAACCGCTTGAGCCGCTCTACCAGCCGATCGTACTCGAGATCGGAGATCTCCGGGGCTGCCTCCGCGTAATACTTGTAATCGTGGTAACGGATTTGTTCGCGAAGTTTGGCGATTTCTGCCGCTACTTGCTGATGTTTACTTGTCATGGATCACGCTCCCGCCTGAAAAGACGCATGATTGCGAGTTTGCGCGGAGGCTTGCCGGATCCGAGCTTCTCTGGGGTGGCCAACCATTTTTCGAGATTTCGCTCCGAGGCCCCATCGCCGAAAGGCGGCTTCCCGCCGAGATCTTTGTTGCGACATGTTTCAATGCGATATGTCTCGATTTCTCTTCTTCTCGATTTTTCTTCTTCGCGGCGGCAACCCTAGGAGCTTCTTCGCGGCGGCAATCTAAGGAAATAGGCTTTGTATTCCCCCCGCGCATGCGACCACGTGTTACATTGTCATCCTGTCGGATCGGCAATCGCAGGATTCCCCCGCGGATGGGACCAGGTCCTCAAGCGATTTTAGCCACACGCCGGAACAGTTTTAACTACAGCCGCAGGCAGCCACGCACGAGCTGTCGGTGCCACGCAGCGGATGGGGAATCAAACACAAGAAGCGTAATGGTCCTGACCCGGTGTTGCGAAATTGATGCAAAACCCCTGGCGGCACATATACGACCGTCCCAGGCCGCAAAGGATGCTCGCAGTTCTCCTCGACGACCACACCCATTCCTTCTAGCACGAACACTTCGTGCTCGTAGGCGTGGGAATGTCGCGGGGTATGACCGCCGGGGGCAACTTCAAACTGACGCATCGAAAAACTCGGGGCTCCGTCTTCCTGACCAATGAGAACACGAATGCGGCAACCGCTCGACCCTTCCATCTGGACGGGAGCACTCGGGATTTGCTCGAAGTGAACCACTTTCATGAGAATCATCCTTTTGACCAGTCTCTCAGCACGACGATTCAGAATTTAAACCAGCCTGAATTTCAAAATTCATGTTTCCACGCCTTTGCCCCCCGATGCCGCGGAAGTGCGACGGTCCTTTCAAACCTTAAGCTGCCCTTATGCAGCTACGGCAATAGACCCGGCTTTTCGGATCCTCGCTACCGTTACAAAGCTCGTTACCCCAAATGCAGCAGGCAACAAAGTGCGGTTTTCCATACCGTTACGTTTTTTAAATAGTACCCTTGCTGGAAATAGTCCTTTTCCTTGAAGGAGCAACCCTGCTGGAAATAGGGATCGCTTGACCTGCTGATCGTCGAGCTTATTCGCAGCTAGCGGCAGCTAACGATAGAGCATCGCATCCACCCGTTCGCGCAGCATCGGAGATAACACCGCATTGACCGCACGGTACAATCGGCGGGGTATCCCGGGAAATAATTCTCTTTTTCGAGCTGTAACCCTTCGTTCTTTTTGCTCTCCTGTTTCTCTTTGGTCTGGGCAATCTTCTTTTTAGTTTGTCCAACTGTTTTTACTTTGTCCAAATTGCTTCGTCGAGACATCCGGGCTATCTTTGGTAAGCAGGTAACTCAAGGAAAGTTTGGGCAGGGTTCCACTGCGCGGAATAAAGTAGAATCGTTCCACTGCCCCGAGCAAACGTAGGAGCGTTCCATTGGCCGGAGTAAAAGTAGGATCGTTGCACTGCTCGGAGTAAAAGAAGCGGAAAGGCGCAGCATTCAGTCACGATCAATTCCCGGTTACTATCAGTTTTCAGCACTATTTGCTTATCCCGTTTTTTGTGAGGTGTGGACCATGCGTCGGGTGCTTGACGTAATACGGATTGTGGCGATTGCCGGTGCGATTTCCCTTTTTGTCGGCGACGAATTCGCAACAGAACGTAACTTTGCTGCGGCAAACGATTTGCCAGGTGACACCCACGATCATGCCGGCATCAGCCGCCCGAATATCCTCATGATAGCGATCGACGACCTCAATGACTGGGTGGGATGCCTGGGCGGGCATCCGCTAGTGAAAACGCCCCATATCGACCGCCTGGCGGCCCGGGGCACCGTTTTTTTGAATGCCCACACTCAGGCTCCTCTATGCACACCCTCACGGACCAGCTTGATGCTCAGCCTTCGCCCGAGCACTACGGGAATCTATGGGTTATCCCCTTGGTTCCGGACCGTGCCGGCTTGGGAAAAGCGCGTCTCGCTCCCGCAGCATTTTGCACGGCATGGATACCGCACCTATTGTGCGGGAAAAGTTTACCATTTCGTCCCCCCGAAAGACCGGCCGGCCGAGTTCCATGTCTGGGGACCGCCGGCGGGAGTTGGCGTCCGACCATCGCAGAAGCTTATCCCCCCGACTCCCATGGGAAACCACCCGTTGATGGATTGGGGAACCTTCGACCATCGCGACGAGGATAAAGGGGATTATAAGATCGCAACCTGGGCTGTGGAGCAGCTTGAGAAAATGGAGGCCGATCAACCATTCCTGATGGCCATCGGGTTCTTTCTTCCCCACGTACCGTGTTATGTGACCCAGAATTGGTACGAGCTTTATCCTGATGACGACTCGATCCTGCCGCCGGTAAACGAGAAAGATCGCGACGATACGCCGCGCTTCAGTTGGTACCTGCATTGGTATTTGCCGGAGCCCCGGTTGCGTTGGGTCCGGGAAACGAACCAATGGCGGAATCTCGTGCGAAGCTATTTGGGTTGCATCAGCTTCATGGATGCCCAAGTCGGTCGAATTCTTGATGCTCTACAGGCAAGGGGGCTCGCCGACCGCACCGTCGTGGTCCTATGGTCTGACCATGGATACCACTTAGGGGAAAAATTGATCACCGGCAAGAATACGCTCTGGGAACGTTCGACCCGCGTTCCGCTGATTTTCGCCGGACCCGGAATTACCCGCGGTGGTCGCTGCCGGCAACCGGCGGAATTGTTAGATATTTATCCAACCCTTGTCGATTTGTGCGGCTTGCCTCAGCGGGATGATTTGGAGGGAATCAGCTTAGTCCCTCAACTGCGTGACCCCGAAACTCCGCGGGAGCGACCCGCCATTACATCGCACAATCAAGGGAATTTTTCAGTACGCTCGTTGCGATGGCGTTACATTCGGTATGCGGATGGCTCGGAAGAATTGTACGATTTGGCGAGCGATCCCCATGAATGGACGAACCTCGCAGGTGATCCCCAGTATGCGGAGGTTGTGGCCGAGCATCGTCGCTGGATCCCTCGGGTGGATGTGCCGCCGGCCCCGGGAAGCGAATCGCGCATTCTCACGTACAATCCAACTACGGGCGCGGCGGTTTGGGAGGGCAAACCCATTCATCCCGACGACCCTATTCCTGAGTAAGGAATGCCATTGTAGGTGATGCCCTTTAGGCAAGGGGCAGACTTCCCCTTCGGTGCTCGAGAATTTGGCGTCGGGTGAGCGAAGAAGGAATTGGTTGGGGGAAATTGAAGCGCGCTCAATTAGGTCACCGGCCGCGTACCGGGAGAGATTCCATCAGTCAGCAAGGAGCGTATCGAGAGCCCCTCCGAAAAAGAGGGCACTCAGCATACTTCTGGAAAGTGGACCGCATGCAAAGCTGGAAAGTCGACCCCATGCAAAGTTGAACGAAGAAAAGATACTTTCAGCAATAAAGGCAGAATAGATGCTTTCAGCAAATTGAGCCGTCAAGGCGGGCAATTCGCAGGGTGATCCGTCGAGAGAGATCTTCGGTCGCAAAGAACTACAAATTTCGCTTCGATCGGCCCCGGCTTTCAACCAATTCGACAATTTGAGGGGTAAATCGCGGCTTTCGTGGCTCATCCCCGTCGCAAGCGGGAAATCGTATCGCGCTCATAGACGTCACGTGGGTAGATGGCTTACCCCCGTCGCAAAGGGGCAATGGTATCCTCCATGGGGCTACTTGCCGTGGCGTAGAGTTTTTTCGGGATTCTCCCCGCCAGATACGCCAATCGTCCGGCCTCGGCCGCAAGTCGCATCGCCCGGGCCATACGCAGCGGGTCTTTCGCATGGGCAATTCCCGTATTCAGGAGCACACCATCGACCCCAAGCTCCATGGCGATGGTCACATCGCTTGCCGTGCCGACGCCCGCGTCGACAATCACCGGATAGTCCGGATCACCATCCTTGAGATATTCGAGGCAGATGCGGATGGCGTTAGGATTCAGAATCCCCTGACCACTCCCGATGGGACTTCCGGCCGGCATTACGCTCGTGGCCCCCGCTTGTTTGAGCCGGCGAGCCACCACCGGATCATCCGTGGTATAAACCAGCACTTCGAAACCGTCGGCCACCAGCTTCTCGGTTGCTTCGATGGTGGCTACCGGGTCGGGAAGCAAGGTTTTGGAATCACCAAGGACTTCCAATTTCACCCAATTGGCCCCGGGATTACCCAACTGGGACAGAATTTCGCGTCCTAACCGTGCCACGCGGATGGCATCCTCAGCCGTGAAGCAACCGGCGGTATTCGGCAGGATCGTGTAGCGGCTTGTATCGATGTAATCCAGCAAATTTCGTCCTTGGCGATCGATGAGTCGCTCCCGCCGTACGGCAACAGTGATGCACTCGGCTCCGGAAAGCTCCAGCGCCTGTTGCATCAACTCAAAACTGGCATATTTGCCGGTGCCAACAATGAGCCGACTCTGAAACACATGGGAGCCGATCCGCAAAGGATCGACCGTAGGAACCGCAACAGCCATTGACGTTATGCCTCCGTTTACCCGCCTCCTACCAGAGTGACGATCTCGACACGGTCGCCGCGCACCAATTGCCGCTTAGCGTGTTCGCCCCGGGGGACCAATTCACCGTTAATCTCCACGGCAACCGGTCGGTTCGCCAGCCCGAGTTGCTCCAAAAGCTGGGCGACGGTTATTTGCTCGGGAACCGCCCATTCTTGCCCATTCACTTCAATTTGAATCATTCGACCTGCTATAGTGACTGAGTCGCTACCTTTTAGCAATCAATTCGTCGCCTATCGGCAATCAATTCTCCCTGCGACTGGCCCCTTTTCCTTGTCCCACTGCATCCTTTTCCTTCTGGAAATGTATCCTTCTCCCTTTTGGTCTTGTGAATGTATCCTTCTCCCTTATCCTTCCGTTTTCCTCTTTCCTTTTGGGAATGGATCTTTCTTCCTTTTCGTTTTGGGAATGCATCCTTTCCCGTTCTCCGCGTGAGGATGAATCCTTCTCCGTGTGTCAAATGCCTCCTCCTTCCGCGATTGCATCCTTCCGAAATCATGAACCGATCATCTGTTACGATAACCATTAATCCGTAACGGAAACATTAATCCGTAAGGATAAACCGTTACTACGCACAAACCATCAATAGGGAATGCCCTCCCGCCGGGCAATTCTTCGGTTTTCACAGTGACGATTTTCTTCTGATTATCACACGGATCGTTTTGACATCAAAAGGAGACTATAATAAAGGAAGCTATAATTTTGACACCAAAAGGAGGCTACGAGTCGAAGCCCGTTAAAATCTCGTCTCGCGGGGCTAATACAGATCAAATCCTTCCTGCCGTCTCAGGGTATTTTAGATGTCAGGTCTTCTGGGAACACTCCCTCGGGCAGGGGCCCGGCTGAGGCAGGGGGGGTCGCCGCCGAATTCTTACTTTGATCATTCGAAATGCTTCCAATTCTTGGCTGGCTAGCGCCTCAGTAGCAATCCTTCCAGATTCCGGGCAGCCTTCGCGGATTACTGGGATTACCAAATCCTCATTGAGTGCGGATAATCGCCGTTGCGAATCGGTCGCCTGTCCAGAGCGTCAGTGGAGCGGTCTGCGGCTGGTTAGCGGCGTGGGCACCTTGATCCCAAGGTACCATGTAAACCAATACGATTCCGGTGGTCATTTCCGCCACATACACGGCGGCAGCCGAAGGCCGAACCCGCCCCGCTGCACCGCGGCGAATATCCACACTTCCGGTCACCATGAGAAACTTAGGGTTTTGGGGAACCTGTAGCGGTTGAAGCGGAGGTAGGCCCGCCTTTGCGCGTTGAGAATTTGCGGCCGCCAAACCGGCATTGCTCTCTTCGATGATGGCTTGCAGATCGGCCAGCACATTGGCTTCATAACGGGCACGAAAACCCCGAGTTTGATTCGAAAGGACGGCGGCCCGCAAGGTGCCGGTCAGAAAATCGAGGAAATAAACCGCCTCCACCCCTTCGTCCACAAACCCTGTGGCCAGGGCGAAGGTTTCGCCGCGGTCCGTCGCCACGGCATTCAAAGGTGTTGGGGGCCACAATCCCCCCAGTACTAGCCCGATCGCAACCCCCACAATCAAGCCCGCTAGCCAACCAAGTCGCTTGCCTGCGTTCATCGTCGATCCTCCATTACTGGGTTTGCAGGATTATCCCGGATTGTGCGGCCGGGGCCTCCCCTCAACTACAACGCCCCATATTCGGTCGATATTTCTGCGGAAATTCTTAATCCGGAAATTCCTTATCCACCTCCTCAAATTCCCTGTCGATCATTGCTTTTCGCGATTGTGGATCACCGCTTTTCGTGATTGTCCATTTTTCGTGATTGTCCATCATTGCTTTTCATGAAATTCGATCGTTGCTTTTCATGAAAAGGGGATTCAGCAGCTTTTACCTGGGTTTAAATCGCGTCGCTTGTTAACTTGCTTATGTCTTTACGGATTTTTGTCTTTACGGATTTAGTTTATTAGCTTTAACGGGTTTGGGTAAACCCTTTACGGAGAGGAAGATCTCGCGGGAAGCGGACCAGTGGACGGATTTACCTGCCCCCGAACTTTTAAGCTAAAACCACCTCGTTGGGTTTTCTGACAGTTCGAGCTGCGATTTCATCCGACCGCCCCTATGGTCATGATAGCCGATCGCGGAAAACTGGGGTAGATCAACGGCGAGATTCTCCGGTGCCGTCGCGCGTGAGATACCCTGCCAACGAGGACAAGCTACAAAGAGGGCGGATGTGCCACAAAGGACCTTCGGATTCGATTCGCCGCCCCTTGAAAGTTCCAAAATTGCAGTCTATAAACGGCGTCGAAGTTTTGGACCGTTTTGGGCAGATCGCTCCCGCGATGCAGGAACCCGTTGCGGTGCCAAAATTTTGGGCAGGGACCAAACCAAATACGTGTGCGACTGACGGCGGCTCAATCAGAGGTCCAGACCACGCAAGGAGCAGATGTATGCAGACGATCAATGTCGCGTTAATTGGTCAAGGGTTTATGGGCCGATCCCATTCGAACGCTTGGGGGCAGGTAGCGAGGTTTTTTAAGCCCCCCATTCGACCCATTATGCACACCGTCTATGGGCAGCCGGAGGAGAACCCGCCGGCATTTGCGGCCAATTGGGGCTGGCTTCATTCGTCCACGAATTGGGAGGAGGTAGTTCGGTCGCCGGAGATCGGGCTGGTGGATGTGGTGACGCCTAACCACATGCATGCTCCCGTTGCGAAAGCCGCGTTGGCCGCTGGGAAGCCCGTGTGCTGCGAAAAACCGTTAGCCGGCACACTGGATGATGCCCGTTCGATGGTCGAGGCGGCAAAGGCCGCCGGCGTGAAGACGTTTGTGTGGTTCAATTATCGCCGGTGTCCGGCCGTGGCTTTGGCTCATCAATTGGTCAAGCAAGGAGTCCTGGGTGAAATCCGGCATGTTCGGGCCGCTTACCTGCAGGATTGGGCCAGCGAGGCCGTCCCTTTGCTGTGGCGATTTGACCGCTCTCTAGCCGGCTCGGGTGCCCACGGCGATCTGAACGCTCATATCATCGATATGACGCGCTTTGTCACCGGGTCGGAAATCACCGAAGTTGTCGGGGCCATTGCCGAGACCTTTATCAAACGAAGAAAACTCCCCACAGGCCCGGCGGGGGAGACTTTAGGTGCAGGTCGAGCCGGCGAAGAGTATGGCGACGTGACCGTAGACGATACCGTGCTTTTCTTGGCCCGATTTGCCAATGGTGCGGTAGCCAGCTTCGAGGCCGCCCGGCAAGCCACCGGGAATCAAAACCGGAATATGTTTGAAATCAATGGGACCAAAGGAGCCCTGAAGTTCGATTTCGAACGGATGAACGAGCTTCAGATTTACGATGCCACACTCCCTCGGGCCGTCCAAGGGTGGACCACCATCATGTGCACCCATGCCCCAGACCACCCCTATGTTGCCAATTGGTGGCCGGATGCCCATATCATCGGCTACGAGCACGGCTTTGTGAACCAGGCCTATGACATCCTCAAAGTGCTGGCGGGTGAGGAGCCGACCGTTCCGATCCCGGACTTTGAGGACGCTTATCAAACTCAGCGGGTCTTGGAGGCGGCGCTCATTAGCGCTGCGGAACGTCGCCCGGTGTCCTTGAGCGAAGTAAAATAGGTACCTCCGTCACGCAAGTTCGAATTGCCTCGGCAACCGGCTCGCGAAGCCACGGCTTGCCGTACCCGAACGGTGCGCGCCGGCAAGGAGTGGACCGCGGTTGGTGGCAAGTTTAAATCAGCGCAAATCTAGGGTAGGGCCGATTTTCGCCCGGCAAAAAGCGAAATGGGCTATCGCGACGGCAATTGCCACGCTGTGCTCGCGGAAGATCGGCATGCCGCGGCGAATATTGCGGGGTGGCCTGATCGATGCTGAGTGAGGAACAAAAAACCTCAGCAACAAAGAAAGATAGACTAAAGAGACTTTGGATTGATTTCTCCGCACTTGCGGTCCCAGTAGGACGTGTACGAACCGATCCTTCATGTGGTCCTGCATCAACCGCAGATTCATTACAACACAGGAGCCGTAGGCCGAACCTGTGTAGCCGTGGGAGCAAAGCTTTGGCTTGTGCGGCCCTTGGGTTTTCACATAACGGATCGACACCTGCGTCGGGCGGGCTTGGATTATTGGGCTCATCTAAACTGGCAGGTGGTTGATGACTGGGGTCAACTCTCCTCGCATTTGCCGCTGGAACGCATGTGGTTTTTCTCGAAATGGGCTCGTCGCCCCTATCACGAAGCGAGCTACCGACCCGGCGATGTGCTTGTTTTCGGAAGCGAAACGCAAGGCTTGCCCGCGTCGCTCCTCCATGCTCATTGGCCCCGAGTGCTCCGAATTCCCATTCGCGCGGAGGTTCGCAGTTTAAACCTGTCGGTTAGCGTCGCCGTTGCGGTGTTTGAAGCGGTGCGCCAAATCGGTTGGCTCAAGGTTTCGACCGATTAGGACCGCCAACTCTGGAAGCACTCGTAGTGTTTACCGGTACGTCACTCCGGGGGGCAATCTCTCTCCCCCGCTTAGATGGACTGAACCGATCTCGCAATCCCGCCCAAAACCCAATATTCTCGAATGAATTGCGGGAGAAGTCGCAAGGAGCGAGGGTCACCTGTTGTTTTTCGGTGGCCTCTGCCGGCAGACTGCGGAGCGCCTCCATGGCGCGAGTGTAGGTTAGCCAAGCAACAACAGATAAAAAGCAAATGAATGTCAACCGCAACAGGCGTCGCGGCAGCAGATGGGTGAGTTGCCCCCCAAAATAGCTGCCGACAATTGCCGTCGGAATAAGCATGACCGCCAGCCGCAGCGAGTCGCTAAGCGTAAATCCATGGGCCGGAAGCGTTAGGTTCTTGTAGGCTGCTCCGAAGGTGGAGACAAAGACGATCGTGACGGCCGAGTTGGCTATCGCCCGGCGTAGCGGGATCCTCAGCACGAGCTGTTGCAAGGGAACGCTCAGGGCACCCCCGCCGATTCCCAGTAACCCACCGCTGACGCCTACCACAAGTCCAACAAGTACCACGGAGGCCGCATAGAATTTGTCGCCTGCGGCTTGGTCTCCGTCGCTTTCACCAATCTCGCCACCACCCAAAAGCCGCCATAAATTGGTGAGGACTTCGTAAGCCAAAAAGCCCGCAAGCCCGAGGGCCAAATACACCCCCTTTTCGCGGGCAAAAAGCTGTGTGTTGGTCAGAAATACCCCGAGGATGATCCCCGCCAAAGCCGACGGCACCAACCGCGTGAGGACCTGCGGCATCACCGCTTTGGCCCGGAAATGAGAAACTACCGAAGGAGCCGCCACAAACACATTACAGATCATCGCCGCGGCCTGAATCAGATGTTGGTGGCTTCCGCCGTAGCCTTGCGGTGTGTGACTCAAATAAAGGATCAATCCGGGAATAATGAGTAGCGAGCCCCCAATTCCCAGTAATCCTCCAAGTACACCGGCCGCAAATCCGATGAATGCTTGAATCAGCCAATCCATGGAATCGGTTTACTACTCGGTTTTTTTATCGATTTTTATCGATCTGTTTTGGTAGTGAGCCGCGGATTTCATCCTCTTGAGCTGCGGAGATCAACCGCTCGAACCCAAGCGGAAAGATCGAAAACCCGCTTTTTCTCGAAAGTGCGACGCTCATGGCGTAGCCATCAGACGTAAACCGCGTAAGTATCGAACGAGAGGCTCTCCGCGGCAGCCATCGGGCGTGTTAGCCGCCGGATTGAGGCCGCAGCTCTATCTGATTATTTTGCCCCTCGATTTCGCGCACCGGTACCCAACCGGTGGTATCGCCATCTTTAGGCCGCAGCAAACAGCCGTGCAGATAGCAGTCGGTGCATTGATCGAGCATGATCCCGGCGTTTTCACAATCCAAAACCGTGCTACCACTGATATGGATCCGTCGGGATTGTTGGAGCACCAAACCGGCAGGATTACGGCGCGTTCCACTGATGTGCAATCCCGCGATCGTGCAATCCGTGCAGCTACGCAGGAGCACCCCTTCGGCGGCATCGGCCTGGGCTTCGTACTCCAAGTTACGGTCCAACACATTAGGTCCGATGACCAAGTGCGAGCAATCTACCGCTCGCAGATTGTATTGCACCCCGTGCCAGAAGGTGTTGCCCACGATACTGACTCCCCGAGCCTGGAGGAGGTCGATATTAAACTGGGCATCGGACAGGACGTTGTTGGCAATGACCACGTGGCCCCAAACCCGATTTTTCCCATCTCGGCCAATGTAACGGATATTGGCCGAATCATTGGCCTGATGGGTGTGCTGGATGGTGCAACCTGTGATCGCGATTTCCGCCGTGCCGCCCGCAGCCCCCGTATTGTCGATTAAGATATTGGCGGTGGGTGGTGCCTTCTGAGCAACGACGGGATCCAGCGGCATGTTCCCTTCGATATCGCATCCTGTAACTTGAATGTTGCGGACGTCACCGGCGCGGACGACGATTCCCCCGGCTTCGTTGTAACTGATGTGGCAGCCCGTGATATTGATCTGATGCAGATTGCAGTCGTCCAAGAAGATTCCCACGCCGCGGTTTTGGTAAATGTGGCAATCGCTGATGATCACGTTTCGATTGCGGACGTAAAGCCGAACGGCATGGAGGGTTTCGCGAATATTTAACCCGCGTAGGACGAGTTGCATGGTCAGCGTGGCTTCAATTCCGCACGCCTCGGGGTGGCGACCCAGAATTTCCAAACCCGATACGCTCGGCATTCGCTCCAGCTCCCAAACTTGGGGCTTCACGGTCCGAGGTGCCGCCGTTCCCGTATGGCTCCCGATAAACCGAAACGCGGGACCGGCTCCGGCCATCTCGATCCGCGCCGTCCCATCACCCCATAGGGCAACCGGACCGGTTTCGGACAACACGATTTCGATGGGTCGTGTCACCCGATACGTCCCCGCGGGAAAATACACGGAACGCGCAGCAGCGATGGCCCGGATGATCGCTTCCGTGTCATCCGTTTGCCCGTCACCACGAGCTCCAAACGACCGGACATCCCGCCAATCGGCAACCGAGCTTCCTTCAGGCTTCGAAGCGGGGCCCGCTACGTTCTCCAGTGCGCGCGTGACCGCTTCGCATAACGCGAGGCTTAAAACGAGGGCGGCTACCAGGCTGTATCGGCCAAGCCTACGGAGCTCTTTCCTTCGCTCCGGGGAATCGCCGCCGCCCCTTGAGCCCAGCCGGGTTTGATTACTCGCTGCAACTCGGTCAAAAAATGAAGCACAAGAGTTGGTAGGCGGCGGGAGCTCTGGTGCCGACCGCGATCCGACCCGCAGCCAGTAGCCGCCGCTTGATCGATTCCTCGGAGACAATGCCGGGGTTGCCCCCGGGGCATCTCTGCTCACCAAAATCCCTCGGAGTGTTGAACTGCTTCGGTAACTCATTATTGAGCCCTCCTTCTCGAACCAAAGGTCGTTCGTGGTACCGCTTGCAAGCTTAGCATTCCGATTATTAGTGCGGAAGCTCGGCATACTTTCTCGAGTAATTCACTTCTACTGGGGCCGAAGCTTCGCATGGGTCATCGAAAACTCCACGGATCTATTGTGTATCTCCCAGCGGATCCGTTGTGTATCTGCTGCGAAAACCCCGGCTATCGGCGCGAAAAATCGCGGATGCAAAGCCTGAGGTCATGTTCGCTGCTATTTAACCTGGTAGCTCACCACTGCTTTTCGAAAAAAAGCTCCCCACGCAAAGCCCCCCTCAAAGAGGCCTTTCAACTGCAGCCCAAAAACGGCGGCTCAAGCGGCAACAGTTCCTCCCGATATAACCTCGAAGTCGGTGCAGCGACGCTTCGTTCTCTTGAAGCTTAATTCGGCCCCAAGCTTCCTGGTAGCTTTTAGGGAGTTTCATGGCCGATGAGGACCGCATCAGCACCGCGAACCCCGAAAATTCGGGCAAAAGTGCTTAGCCAAAGTGCCCGGCGCTCGCTGCAAGCCGCCGCAGAATACAAGTCGAGAGCCTGCTGGAGGAGTGATCTCCCAAAGGGCTTCTCACACGATCGCTGGCCCCTTTCCCGCGAGTATTGCTCCTTTTTGCTGATTCCCCTATGATTAACTGGCCTAAAGGACGGCAATTTAAAGGAGGCACCGCCGCAGCCTATCGGTCCAAAAAAGCCGGTTCCTCAGTAAAATGATGGTGGTGTAAGCCTTGGAATAACGAATTCGGATTTGCTCATGCGGCCGTGCGGTACCAAACCACCGGCTAAAGCGAGCTTAAACGCTGGCTCCCGGCTTTTGAAATTACTCTCAGGGTAGGTTCCGATCAAATTGGTCTCAGGGTAGGTTTCGAAGTCTTACAAAGCCCCAAGCTACGAAACGGATCCGGCGGCCAAACGAGAAGTGCTTTCATTGATCGCACAAATTGATTTCAGTTTGACGCGCTTCATTTTCGTTTGTCGAGCGGATTAACTAACAGATGAATTCGTCGAGCAGATTACTTGATTGTTGATCGAGGGGATCGTTCCCATGCTTTTGGCAGGAAAGGGCTTGACCGACGGATATTTGGACGAAGGGGAAACTTACAATCTCCTCAAGCAGGCATTCGACGCGATGGAGCTTGCCGGGAAGCGCGTTTTAGTGCTGATTCCGGATAAAACCCGATCGTGTCCGCTGCCCATGCTGTTTCGGGCCATGGTCGATCTATTGATCTGGCGGGTGCGGAAGCTGGATTTTCTGATTGCCCTCGGCACTCATCAACCTATGCCCAAGGAAGAAATCCACCATATGCTGGGCATCTGCAATGGGGAGCGGAGCTCACTTTATCGCGAAGTCGGTATTTTCAATCACATGTGGTCGGAACCCGACACCTTTCAGATGATCGGCACGATCCCCGCGGAACGAATTCGCCAAATTACCGGCGGCCGGATGGATCAGCCGGTCCCGATCGGTGTCAACAAGATGATCTTTGACTATGATCAGCTCATGATCCTCGGGCCGACTTTCCCCCACGAGGTCGTCGGGTTTTCCGGCGGTCTAAAATACATTTTCCCGGGGATCAGTCAGTGGAACTTTATCAACTTTTTCCACTGGTTTTCCGCGGTGATCACCTGTATCAAGATCATCGGCACGAAGCATACGCCGGTCCGCGAGCTGATCAACGAAGCGGCGACCATGATCCATCGGCCGATCCTCAATATTAATCTGGTGGTCCACCGCGACCACTTGGCAGGCGTTTACATCGGGGAGCCGAAAGAGGCCTGGTCGCGTGCAGCGGATTTATCCGACAAGCTCCACATCGTCTACCAAGAGAATCCCTACCGGTTGGTCCTGGGCATTGCCCCGGAAATGTACGACGACATTTGGGTAGCCGGAAAGGTGATGTACAAACTGGAACCCATCGTGGCGGATGGGGGGGAACTCATCATTTATGCACCGCATGTCAACGAAATCTCTTATACCCACGGCAAATATCTGGACAAAATCGGCTACCATGTGCGCGACTACTTCTTAAAGCAGTGGGACAAGTTCCGCGATGTTCCCGGGGGTGTGCTGGCGCACTCCACTCACGTTCGGGGAATCGGTACTTATGAGAATGGCGTGGAAAAACCCCGTATCACCGTGACATTAGCCACCGGGATCCCGAAGGAGCGGGTAGAACGTGTCAATCTGAAATATTGCGATCCTGCGTCAATCGATGTGGATTTTTTTCGAGGCCGCGAAAACGAAGGCATCTTGGTCGTCGACCATGCCGGGGAGACCTTGTACCGGCTGAGGGATCCTCGGGGAAAAATCACCATTCCGGATTAACCGGCGGATTTCTGGGAAACGTGCTGCAGGATCTCCGCCTGGGCGAAACTTGAGAAATACCCACGCAAAATCCGACTTTTGGCCTCGCAAGAACTCTTTCTAGATTCTTTATTCTTTCTAAACGAATTCAGCCTTCCCAGCATTCTTTCTAGACCAATTCAAGCTTTCCGGCCGCCTGTAGGCTTCCCGCTGCCCAACATTGGAAGGTTTGTGCGCATTTACGCCAGGGAGCCGCTAATTCCCGCTACACGGCTGGGGATCGCGCGTATCGAAAGTTGCAATTTCAAGGTCGACGAGTCTTTCCACCAGCTCTTCGGGGGTTTGTGGCCGGCGTAACGGATCTTTTGCGAGGAGCCGACGTAAAAGGGCAACAAGGCGCCGCGGAATGTAGGGGCGGAATCTGGTGATCTCCGGGGGGACTTCCTGAAGATGGGCCCGGGCCAAATCCCCGGGTTGAGCATGCGTGAAAGGTGGGCGGCCTGCCAACATCTCGTAAAAAATGACCCCCAGGCTGTAAAGATCGCTGCGGATATCGGCGCGAAGCGTCGAGGTAATCTTTTCAGGAGCCATGTAGGTGAGGGTCCCTAAAAGCCATGAAGCATTTGTGGGCTCCGGCGGATCCAAACGACGCGCAAAACCCAAATCCAACAGCGTCGCTTGCCCGAGGGGCGATAGAAAAATATTGCTCGGCTTAACATCTCCGTGCATCCATCCCTGGGAATGCAGGGCCGCAAGTCCTTCGGCAGTTTGGCGGGCAATCCATAAAGCCTGGGGAATACTCAATCGGCCCATCCTTCCTAAATAGCTGGCCAGATCCTGACCCTCCAAAAGAGGCATGACCAAAAAATAAGGCGGCCGATCAAGCTGGCTTGCAAAAACCGGGATGATTCGGCGGTTTTTCACCGATTGGGCCACGGCGGCCTCGCGGGCCAGAAAGGCAACCGCCCGGGCTTCGTGCTCCAATTCCGGACGAAGGCACTTGATGGCGTAAGCCGGCGGCAACCTTTCGCTCTGCCCCCGGGGTCGGGCGCTAAACAGCCGGTAAAGCCTCCCCTCCTTAAGCGATCGGACCAACTCCCAAGGGCCCACCACTTGCGGTAGCGGTAGGGGGCTAACGGTGATCGTCGCTTGCGAATCTTCAGGGATATGCGCCGGTTGCAGCCGTCCGAGCGTTCCTTTAAGGCCAAGCCGAGAAGCTGCTGAGTGGGTCATGACCACCTTTAACGGCTGAGAAGAAGCCAGTGAAACCGAAAAGCATCCTCGGGGTAGAAAGTCGTTTCAGGGACTTGGCATCGGAGTGAAGCGATTGAATCCCCAAATGAACATCTTTATTGCCGAATGGCTACCCCTTCAGTCCTCGTTCGAGCTACCCCTCACATGGGTAGTCCAAGCTGGACTAGCTCCGCATGTACTCCGACTAAACCTAACCGATGGATCGGCTTTACCACCGTGCGGCTAAAGCCAAAGGTTGGGATCTGTTAAAGTCGCAAAAGTTCTCCTGATTTGGAGCGCTATTTACGGTTGGGTGACACGGTTGATGCTTGCATCTGCCGATCCACAAACTAAAATTTTGGGGATTAACTGGTTTTGGGGATTAACTGGCCGGAGGTTGCCTTTCAAGACGTGTATCGCAACAAACTGTTAAGCTTACCGCGGGTGTACGGTTCTCCGAGGCGCGTTAAATTGCGGGAAATAGCGTGAGTTTGCCGGGTTCAGAAGCAGCAAAGGGCAGCTCCGACAGGCAAAGAGGGTATTTTGGTTGGGAGTGGGGAACGACAAATTTTCCCCAGAAAGTTTGAGTCACCTTTTTTTGAGAGTTTTGGACGGAGGGTTAAATGTCAAGGGCGTTTGTAACGGTAGTGATGATTGCGTTGTTTGTGGTGTATCTAAGCGGCTGTCCGTCGCCGCAAGGTAAGGGTCCGACCCCGGTTACGCCACCGCGGGTAACTGATCGGCCGCCCGCGCCCACGGTGACCACTCCTCCGGAAAGCGTTCCGGATATCGGTGCTGAGCCGGCGAAACCAGAAGAACAACCGGAGGCTGTCGCGGAAACGAAGCCGGAGGAGGCCAAGCCTGAGGAAATGGCTCAACCTGAGGAGCCTTCTGAGGCACAGCCGGCCGCCGAGCAACCCGCGGCTGAAGCCCCGAAGCCGACCGAAGAGGCCCCGGCGGCGGAAGCTCAGCCCGCTCAACCGGCGGCGGAAGCCCCCGCAGCTCAACCCGAGCAGCCTCAGGCGGAAACCCCGGCTCCGGCCCCGGAACAACCTGCTGAGCAGCCGGCCGCCATGGAACAACCGGCAGCCCCCGCTGAGCAACCTTCTCAGCCGGAAGCTCAACCGCAGCCGGAACAACCACAACCACAGCCCGAGCAACCACCGCAACCTCAGCCTGAGCAACCACCACAACCTCAACCGGAGCAACCACCACAACCTCAACCTGAGCAACCACCGCAACCTCAGCCGGAGCAGCCCTCGCAGCCCGCTCCTGCTCCGGCGGAAAGCACCGGACAAGGCGAAGCTCAGCAGTAGTCTCCACTTACTTTAAATGAAAAGCTAAGTCACCGGACGAGGTTTGCCGACTGCCGAAGTCGAATTCTGGGATATTGCCGGTCAGAACTCCCCCGAAACTCGTGAAGAGCGGGGGAGGGGGTTGACCTCGTTGTGGCTTAGTTTCCCGCATTACAATTGGCTAAGGCGCGTTGAGAACCCGCCATTGGGGTGGCACCGAGAATTCAATGGGGCGGATTGTTGCCGGCATTTGTCGGCTCAATGGTCCCCGTTGTATTCTCGGCGCACCGTCGCGTGGGCGGCGCTCATCGCGCCCTTTTTCTTGCTCTTTGGCGGCGACAAATTATGCTTTTTCGTTATGCTTTTTCGGTGGCTTAATTTCGGTGGCTTAATAGCTTAACGGCTTTTAGTTGATTTCAAACCACCGGATGCCCGTGCGGACTGGGGCTCCTCTTGCATGCAGTTTCTTCAGCGACCTGCCGACGCATTACCACGTTTAATGGCTCCGTAAATTGGCAACCGTAAAAGTAGCCAGTTTCGAAGGTTAGATCGAGGTTTGGTTATTCTCTCGTTTGCAAAAGGATTCGGTATTCCATAATTCTCATGTTTTCAGGAGGAAATGCGTGCTTTCCGGGATTCTTTTTGATGTCTCGGTACTTGCCTACTCGATAGTAACTCTCCCATATTTTGGGCCGGACGTTTCCTAAATCCGCGAACTCACCTTCTGCGAATCAAACAATTTGAAACCCGATTGGATTCAGCTTTTTTTTGAAGTTTCAAGAGAATTTTCGAAGTTCCAGGAGAAATGGTCATGAACTCTGGTGCCGTGCACTGGGCTTTGGGTTTGGGACTTGTCATGGTGGGGATCGCAATTGGCGTGGCGTTGTACGCTTTGTGGTCCGGGACTGCCCGGGCGGACCAAACCCCCAGAATACTTCTCGAAGCAACAGCCTCGGGGCCATTAGCCGGCGAATCATCCGGGCACAGTGCGTCTAAGCCGAAAGTCCAACGCTTTGGGGCCGTGATCGGTCTGCGGCCTGAAAAGAAGGATTATTACATTCAACTCCACGCCAATACTTGGCCGGGAGTTTTGGAGCAGATACGCCGGTCCAATATCCGCAATTACTCGATCTTTCTGGCGGAGTTAGAGGGGAAGCTCTACTTGTTTGCTTATTACGAGTATGTAGGCGAGGATTTCGAAGCCGATATGGCAAAGATGGCGGCGGACCCTGAAACACAGCGGTGGTGGAAGGAAACCGATCCGTGCCAAATTCGTTTGCCGGGAACTCCCGAAGGCAAATGGTGGATGCCCATCCCTGAGGTGTTTCATACGGATTGATCATGGGAGAAGCGCTGCCGATCGTTGGCAACCCAACCGCTGCCGAAATCCGCGGAAGGTCGCACCAGCTCATCCGATCTTGTGTTTGCAAGCGGCGAAGCGGAGTGTCACTTCTTGCCCAATTCCCGCTGTTTTGCGAAGAATTGGGTCAGAATCTGCCCGCAGGGGTCTGCCATGACCCCGCTGATGACCTGGCAGCGGTGATTCAGCCGGGGATCGGTCAACAGCTGAAAGAGCGACTCCACGGCCCCTGCTTTCGGGTCTTTGGCTCCGTAGACCACCAGCGGGATTCGCGCTTGAACAATCGCCCCGGCACACATTACGCACGGTTCCAAAGTCACGTACAGCGTGCAGCCTTCAAGACGCCACGAGCCTAGTGCATTGGCTGCCTGAGTAATGGCGATCATTTCGGCATGGGCCGTGGGATCGCGCAGTTGTTCCCGCTGGTTATGGGCCGCCGCGATCATCCGCTCCCCCTGAATAATGACCGCCCCCACAGGCACTTCATTTTCGCTAAAAGCCCGCTCCGCTTCTTCTAAAGCAAAACGCATGAAGTACTCGTGAGGGTTGAAAAGCACATCGTGTTGAAACATCTGCCGTAAACCTTTTTGCTAAGAAGGCAACTAGTCCACGAGTCGCCGATCGCTTATCTTACCGGTAGATTGGTATTTTTTCCCGGGTGTTTCCCCGCCCAATGGGAAAGATGCAAAGCCGAATTGCTCGCAGGCGTCAACTATCGTACTTGTGCCATGCAAACCGGAGCGAAATCGTACCGAGGGAAGTCTTGGTGAGCCTAGCCACACGCACCCACCGTGAAAGCGGGGAAAAATAGGTACCGTCGTCATTGGAGCATTCTTCAACCGCCGATATGCCCGCGGAGTTTGCGAAGGACCGAGCGGCGGACAAGTCGTGTTTTCACTATCCGTCGGAAAACTCGGCAAACTTTTCCGTGTGTAGGGGGGAGTTCTCATTGTCCGAGTGACGTCTCCCGCTGAGTCGATTGCGGAGATTGCCGGCCTGAAATGGTCGCACTTCTAAGTCGGCTTCGGAGGCTCGTAAGCCATGATGACCGGGAAACAACGAATCGCTGCGGCGATGCGTCATCAACCGGTGGACCGTGTGCCTGTGATGTGCCAGTTGGCGATCGGTCATTATTTGCTCAACACCGATGTCACACCTGTGGAATTATGGTTCACCAGCGAAGGCTTTGCCCGAGCTTTGATCACCTTACAACGCCGGTATCGATTCGACGGAATATTGATCAACCTTTTGGGGACCGACCCAAATTGGATGCGTTTTGTGGCCCGAATCGAAACCGCCGAAGACGGCAGCCAAACGGTCTGCTTCGTCAATGGCGATGTGGCGCGGTGTCCTGCGGACGACAATGTGCATCATTTCCCCGCACAAGGGCGAAGACGTCCGACGCTGGAGGAAGTCGATCCGGAACTTTTGTACTACGACGATCCGCACGCCTTGGGCGGGCTCAAGTATCCGTATTACTTTGGGCTCGAGCCATATCGAGCCAATTCCGACGATTATTGGCCGCCGTATATCTTCCGCACCATCGATCTGGTTTTGGCCGAGGTGGGCCAAACGGTCTCCGTGCATAGCGAGATTTTTTCGCCGTGGACCCAATTGATGGAGCTTTTGGGATACGAACAGGCCCTTTTTGCCATTTATGAAGATCCGGGGAAAATCCACGCGATTCTCTCAGCTTATGCCCGCGGGGCGGCGGAGCTGGGGGCTTTGCAGGCCCGCCGGGGGGTAGATGCCGTGCTAATTTCCTCGGCCTTCGCCGGTGGGGGATTCATCTCGCCGCGGCATTACGAAAAGTTCGTGCTCCCCTATGAAAAGCAGGTGATCGACAGGATCCATCAAGAAGGGGTGCCCGTGTATATTCACACCTGCGGGGCAATTGGCGATCGCCTGGAGCTGATGGCAGCTACCGGGGCCGATGGAATCGACACCCTGGACCCTCCGCCCCTGGGGACCGTCGAGTTGCCCGAGGCCAAGCATCGCGTAGGCGACCGGCTTTTTTTCAAAGGCAATATCGATCCGGTAAACACACTGCTAAAGAAAACGCGGGAAGAGGTTCGCGCCGACGCCCGCTGGCGATTGGAGGTAGCAAGTCCGGGTAGCGGCTACATTTTGTCCAGTGCGTGCTCGGTATCGCCGCGGGTACCACCGGAGAATTTGACGGTCCTTGTTGAAGCCGCGGAGGAATTCGGCCCCCCACGAATGCACTAGCCTTTGCTGCCTCGCTCCAGTCGAATCTTCGCCAGTTAGGGTCGGATGTTCGCCAGTTAGCGGGGGTGGTGCCGGAAGAAAAGGGACAGTCACCGCGTCGCTTTCGCCAAACCTATCGGTTCTCATGCACGGACAAAGGGCCCCTCAAGCACGCAGGAGCGAAACCGCGGGCGATTGGTCGGCCGCCAGCTCGATCAATGCGAAGTATCCCTTGGCAGCCTGCCCACAATTGACCACGAGAGTTTCGCCAATTTGCTCGGTGCCCCTGGCTTCGTGAATGTGCCCACAGAGAACTAATCGTGGCCGGTGAGCCTCCACGGCTTCCCGCACCGCGGTGCTCCCGCAGTGATACCCGAGGAAAATGCGGTCCAATTTGCAACGATACGGCGGAACGTGGCAGACCAAGATGGTCAGTTCAAGCAGGGTAGGTTGATGATTGATTTCGGTCAGCCCGCGGGCAATGGTCTGGGCAATTTCCGCTTCACTGAGGTGGTACATTCTAGGAAGCCAAGGGGGTATAGCGGACACCCCGTAAAAACCAACGCCCCCCACGACTCGGCCATACCCGTGCAGGCTTACTCCCAATTGGGCAAGCTCCCGATCAATCGGCTCGGAATCGCAATTCCCGGCCACCGCCAACACCGTGCTCGCTAGCCCTTGAGCCAGTTGAATGATCTGCCGGCACTGAGCCGGCGTACCGAAATGCGTGATATCCCCCGGGAAGACCACCACCTCCACGGGGCTTGCTCGCTCGAGGATCCGGCTGAGAGCTGAAAGGTTGCCGTGCAAATCTGAAATGGCTGCTATTCTCATTCGCGGCAGATCCGAGGTAGGGCGTTCCGAAGGGCTGAGGTCTTAACTCCACACGGCTCACTGGCACGCAATCACCGGCCGGCAAGAAGGGGCCCGCCGCCCCGGCGCATGCCGTACTTATCGCCGGAACTCATTGCCGGAAGGGGGGCGATTCCGGCTCGGGTCCCCGTCATTATTAGGCTCTAGAAGCCTGCCGACAAGAGATGACGACGGCTTCGCCTAATCGGAACACCGCTGACGGGCTCTTTCGCCGCCACCCAAGCTCCGCAAGGGTCGGGAAGTCTAAGGGTGGGAATGCGAAAGGTATGCAAAAAGGCGTCTCAGGACGCCTGCGAATGGTGAAAGTCGGTTTTCGCGATCTGCCCCGCGTTTGCCCCCGCGTCTTCCCCTGGGGAGGCAGTCCCGATCCAGTGCCGGAGTGGAAGAAAAGAAAAGTGGGCACAGGCTCGCGGCCCCGAATTAAGGCCACAGAATAATCATCAATACGCCGCCGGCGAAAGGCAGGAGGAATAGAGCGGCCAGGTACACCGCAAGCCGCCACCCGCCAAGAATCCCCGCAATCAGCCCTTTAAACGCCAGATTGGAGACGGCCCCGCAAAGGATGAGCCGCCAGCCGTGTGCCGCGATCCACGAGCCGGGGCCTTCGGCGATGAGCATCCGCGCGGTAGATAGGGTGATCGCATCCATGTCCGTTAGTCCCGAGAGGGCGGCAATGGCGTAGAGATATTCCGGCGAGATGTAGTGTTTCGCGGCGGCAAGCGCCCAGAGGACCCCCACATAGCTCGCCCCGAAAAAGAGTGCCGATCGTATTTGGGTGGGATTGCCTTGCTTCGGGGCGGTCGCGGGGGTCGACGGCATTCGCCGGCAAACGAGTACCGCGGGAATACCGCACAAAAGAAGCATGATGATCGCCGGGGGAATGATCGAGCCCAGCATCGCCGGGGCAACCAGGGCGATCTGCACCACAATCCGAAGAAAAACCACAGCCGAGGCAATAAGGATTACGATGGCCGCGGGCCGCCTTTCCACCATTCCCTCCTTGGCTTGCCGCGCGTAAGCGACCGTGGTTGCCGTGCTGGAGATCGCCCCGCCTAGGATTCCACCCAGTACCATTCCGGCCCGTTCACCCCAAAATTTGTAAAGGATGTAGCCGGCCAAGCTCATCCCCACAATCAGGACCACCATCAGCCAAGCCTGACGGGGGTTGACCACCCCAAACGGGTCGTACGCGCGGTCGGGGACCACGGGCAGGACCACGCAGGTAACCAAGGTAAACTGCATGATTGCCCGGAGGTCCTCGTCGCCCAATCGGGCAGCAAAAGCGTGCAATTCGGGTTTGAATTGCAGCAGCACCGCAACCCCGCCACCAATGGCGACGGCTACCGCCGGTTGATCCGGCAATACGACGAGCAAAGCCCCAACGCCGTACATCAGCAGAGCTGCGATATCGGTGGTGGTTCCCGGATCGGGGTCCTTTTCCCGCATCCGCCAGAGGTGCGGGAAGATCATCGTCACGATCACCCCCAGCAAACCGGCCGCCACAATCCAGCCGCCGAATTGCTGCCCGAGCAGGGCGCAGACGGTCCCCAGAACGGTGATCAGCGGAAAGGTCCGCAGGCCGGGCATCCCGATGGCAGTCCGCTCCCGTTGAAGTCCCACCAACAACCCCAGCAGGAGCGCTAAACCCAAGTGCTGAAAGAGCAAAAATGTGTCAGAATTTTGCATGCCCGATCTAATACATATCCCAATTACGAGAGTCTTCCGTTCGCCTTGCTTTGCTGGCTTCTCCGCTTCCGGAGTCGAGCCGCTACTTCATGCCCGGCAGCTACCTCACTCGCAGCAGCCGAGCCCAGGGATATCTTCCCATTTTGCAAAATAATGCGGAAACGGATTTCGCAAAGAGATCGCCCCGCCTCACAAGACGGCCTATCGCAAAGTTGGATTCTAATCCTATCGCCTAGGGATAGGCAGACTGGTAGTCTTCCCGGGTTTAATTCCCATCTTCGGAAGCTTGGTCAACCGGATCATTACTCATCCGAATCGATCGTGCTGCTTAATCGTGCTCCAAGAATTGTAGCTTACGGTTCGGCCTCTCGAAGCATTATCGAGGCTTCCGCCAGCCCAATCCCCTCGGCCAAAACGGGTAAACGGCCTTCCGAGCTGCCTTCTAAAAGCGGGATTAGCAGTCCCCTCGGCAAATACGGGAAACGGGAAAACGGCAAAACGCGAAATACCCCTGCCTGCCGTGGGGCCGATCGGGTGACCCTCGTTGCGGTGGATACGTCTGCCTGGTCCCGGCGGGGGTTAATCTTTCACCTCTTCTTGCCACCACGGTCGCCCGATGCCTTCCCGATCCCAGCACGGGGTTAAGCCCGCCGAAGGCACGACGGTCGGCCAACGGCCTAATGCATCGGGTTAACTTAAGAAATCCGCCGTGTCAATCCGTGGTATAAAAGGGCGGCAGGCTCGATCACGAGCAAACCGCTGGAAAACCGGCACGAAATACCGTGCCTGACGAGCGAACAAGGGGGTGTGGCTGAAATTAGGTCGCGTGTGTAGCCAGCGCAGGAAAGGCGGACGCTTGTCCGCGGGGATCGCCCATGATACGCTGAAACAGGGGGTTCTTGGCCCCTTAGAGAAATTTGATCTCGGAATTTACCGCCTGAGGGAAGTTGGTCACGAAGCTTTCCGCGTCAACCTCGCTCATGTTAAACCACCTTTTCCACAAATCTTAGGGCGATCGACAGGATTAGGGCGATACAATCAGGGCGGCCAAAAGCGATGCAAGCGTTTCTCGAACGTCTCAAAGAAAATGAAGTTTTGTCCGAGTCCCAGTTCGAGCAAGTCCAGAAGTGGTCGGAAGAGTATTCGGAGCCTGAAGGCTTGGCCCGGCGGCTTGTCGAAGAGGGGTGGCTTACGCGTTGGCAGGCGGGGCAACTGGTGTTGGGCCGCGGCCTACGGTTGGGAAAGTACAAGTTAGTCGACGTTCTCAGCCGCAGCGATGCCGGCTCTGTATTCCTTGCCGAACACGCCGCGATGCATCGCCGGGTAGCGTTAAATATTCTAGCCAAGCAATTGTCTCAGGATCCAGAATGGATGGCCCGCTTTGTGGCGGAAGCTCAAACCATCGCCCTGATGGACCACCCCCACCTGGTCCATGCCTATAATCTCGAGCACGAAGCCGGGCGATACTTTTTGGTGATGGAGTACGTCGATGGGGAGGATCTCCAGCGGCGCGTGTCTCGGCAGGGTCCTTTGCCCCTCGAGGAAGCAGCAGAATTTTTCCGCCAAGCAGCCGAAGCACTTCAATACCTGCATGAAAAAGGATTTGTCCACGGGCATTTGAAACCCACCAAATTCATCATTACCCCGCAGGGTAGTGTGAAGATCCTTCACCGCGGTTTCGGCCGATTGGCAGCGACAGAACCGGATCGCCCCTCCGAGCAGCCTGCGGCATCAGAAGCCAAACCAGAAACTAAGTCGGAGGCGAAGTCGGATGCATTACCCGATTTCGGTGCCCCCGAGATATGGGAGGGCAATGAGCCCACGCCGCAAAGCGATCTATTTTGTTTTGGGCTCAGCTTAGTTTATGCCCTGACCGGTAAAGTACCGGAGCTTCCGCGATCGGCCGGGGAAGATGCCCAGGTTAATTGGCAAAAGACCGTTGAGTCTTTTCTAGCTACTTTGCCTGTGGCCATAACGCCGCTTTGCCGCGAGCTTTTAGCCTGGGATCAGAGCCGGCGACCGGAGTCCGCCGCGAACGTGGCTACCCTCCTCGCGAAGCTTTGCCCCGAGGAGCCTTTGAAAAAAGCAGCTCGTCTGGAAGACGAAGATGCGGAATTGCCACCGGCCGAGGACCGGCCCGCCGCAAAGCGCGAGCGCAAAGCAAGCGTTTGGTCAGCGATGTTCAATCGGGCCTTTGATCTGTGGTGTCATCTGCGAGTTTGGCAGCGGATTGCCGCCGGAGCAGCGGGGCTTGTGATCCTCGGGTTACTCGTGGCAACAGGCATTTGGCTTTTCTCGGGGGAAAGGGGGAAGCCCTCCGCCGCAGCGGGCAAAACAACATCGGAAATGGCGCGGGCAGAGACCGTGGGCGGGAAACGAGCGCGGCGGCAGTCCCAGACCGAGCCCTCAGACGAAGAGAAATCACCATTTCCGCATATCCCGGCGGATCCTACTTTCGACCCGACCAAATTCGACGTTTCGCCACCGGCTCCGGCACCCACGGGGTCTGAATCGCAGCCAAGTGGACGCGCGGCAGTGACCCCCGCTTCCCCACCGGCTGAGGCGGCATCCGATCAAACGAAGGTTGAGCCCGCGTCGGATCAACCTAGAATGGAAGCTGCGGAAGATGTTGCGGAATCTTCTCCTGAGGATCCAGATAAAGCCGATACTCCCACCACGCCGCCTCAAGAAGTGGAGGCGGAAAAATCCCCGCCACAATCGGGGGAATCTGGCCTGGAGAATTCAACTGAATCGGCCCCTCCGGCCGCCCCCACCGGTCAAGCTCAAGTACAGCCGGAGGCGCAGCCCGCCGGAGCCTCGGGGACCGAATCCTCGGCGAGTGCCCGGGAACCACAACTTTTTGAAGGATTCCCGGAGGCGATCGATTTGCCGGAGTTTCTCCCTGCCAAAGAAGAGGAACCTACACCGGTGGAAATCGGTCGGGTTGGCGCCACCAAAGACGATTGGCAGCTTATCTTGCTGGGCGGAGGGACCGCTTTTCGCAAAGGAAATACTTTTGTACTAACGGAGGTGCCGGGGCCGGACGGCTCGCCGTATTGGCCGGTTGTGCTGGAATCGCAGCCCGTGGCTGGAAAAGCGGAGAAAGAGCAGGTCGGACGGTTTTTCCGCGAAGGTCCACGGCTTTACTTTCAATGGGCGAAAGAAGCCCCCAGCCCGGCGGCCAATTATCTGCGTAATTGCCTCTTACAGGTTCGGGCCGGTGGGCAGAGCCGATACGTCCAGTTGCGAACCACGGTCCGGGGCGAAGGACCCGTGCTCGATTTGGACCGCGGGGCTTCAACGGTAAGTCTTTCCGCCAAGTATCTTCCGCAGGAAGAATTTCTGCGCTGGGAGCTGGTAAGCATCGATGGCAACGAGGGCTTTAAAGTCCAACCGGCGCTTCCCGCCCCTCCGAAGGGGACTTTTACGCTTCACATCACGCGGAAAGACCAACACAACAACACGCACGAGGCAGTGCGGCTGCGTGCCCTCTTCAGCAGTACGGTCAAAACTCACACGGTCAGGCTTCAGTTGATCGATCGTGCTCCGTTTGCCGGTTACCAAGAGGCCGGTCAAAAACTGGTGATCCGTCGCAATTCTTTGGAGCAGCAGCGCAACGCCCTCGAAAAGAAACTCAATCCGAAAGATCCCCAGGCGGCACCCCGCGGCGACGAACGCACGCTTTTGGTGCGAGAAATCGACGAACTTGAAGCGCGGCTTTGGGTTATTGATTTCTACCTCCGCGCGAATAAAAAGGCCCGAATCCATTATCGGATCTTTCTCGAGACTTCCGGCCAAAAGATCGTGCTTGTAGAAACGTGAAGCCGTGGGGAGTCTTGAAGTAGGAGGGTGAAAATCAGGGAGAAACCTCCGGAGCTTGTTGCTTTCTGCTATAGCCGAAGGCCTGCACGAGCGCTTGCGTCGAGTTGGTTCACCTAAGCCTCGAAGGTAGAGCCGGCTGTAGTGCGCACCTTCTAATTTCTATTTTTCTGGCGAAAACTATCGCTGGGTTTATTATTCTGCCCAGTATTATCCTTCGATTAAGAAGCGTGGCTTCGATTTCGGAAATGAATTTTTTCACGGCACTTTGGATGATCAGCTCTAAAGGGTAAAAAGGCTCGTTTGCTCTCAATTTGTCGCACGGCAGATCCGAAGCAGTACGCTTGCAGTACGCTGAAGGGTTTTTACGCTCTCAAAAGGCAAAAGGCACCGTAAATGGCTGCCCGTTGCGTGAGGGGGTTAGCCGGGGATATATTCCGGCATGGTGTGCGTTGGTTTGCAGGGCAAAATCCCTGACCCCGTTTTTGATTTCGTTTTTCCCTGCGTGGTTACTTTGTTGCTATTTCCCGTCCATTTCCTGCCAATTTCCTGCCTAAATGTTTGGAGGGTCTCACATGGTTCCGCTACAATCCGCACGGCTTCACTCGATGCCACGAAAATTGGCAGCAGTCGCGAGCTTAACGACATTCTTGAGCTTTTGGCTGGTGAATTACCAAGCGGTGCAGGCCGCTCAGCCACCTGCCGATCGTCCATTCAACCGACTTGATCGCGATGGCGATGGTAAGCTCAGCCCTGAGGAGGTTCCCCCTGCCATCCGGCAATTCTTCGGAAGAATTGACCGTGATCAAAACGGCTTCCTCACCCGCGAGGAATTTCAAAGTGCGCGAGCTGTCCTCCAGGGTGGGGCATCGGGAGCTGGGCCGCGGATCCCGGAAAGTATTCGCGCTGAATTGGATATCCCCTATGCTGGCACCGACCATCCGCGGCAACGGCTCGACCTACTGATTCCTCAGAAGCCGCAAACCGCGGATCCTCTGCCGGTCATTGTGGCCATCCATGGGGGGGCATGGCGGGGCGGAGACAAACGTCAGGTGATCGGTCGGCTCATTCCGCTCGTTGCCAGCGGGCAGTATGCCGGCGTTTCCGTCGGGTATCGCCTCAGTCAGGATGCCGTGTGGCCAGCCCAGATCCACGACTGTAAAGCCGCCATCCGGTGGATCCGCGGGAATGCTCCGAAGTACAACCTCGATCCGAAAAAGATCGGCGTCATCGGATGGTCGGCGGGGGGGCACCTCGTGGCCATGCTCGGTACAGCCGGCGATGTGGCAGAGCTGGAAGGCGAACTCGGCGATTACCGCGACCAAAGTAGCCGTGTTACTTGCGTCGTTGACTTTTTCGGGCCGGCTAACCTGCTGACGATCGGACGCCAACCGAGTCAATTGCAGCACGATAATGCCGACTCCCCGCAGGGGCTTTTGCTGGGTGCGGCCATTCATGCTGTGCGGGAAAAAGCCCGATCTGCCTCGCCGATTACCTATGTAACGGCAGACGACCCGCCCTTTTTGATCGTTCACGGCACCCAGGATATGGTGGTTCCATTTGCGCAATCGACCGAGCTGCGCGATGCCCTTCGGGCCGCCGGCGTAGCGGGAGCCATGATTACCGTGGAAAACGGGGGGCACGGCGGATTCCGCAACCCGGAAATCGATCGCCGTGTAGAAGCCTTTTTTGACTGGCATCTCCGCGGCGTAAAGGCTTCCTTCCAAGACGAAACCCTGCCCAACGAGGCACCGTAACGCTGCTCGCACTTGCGGTAAAGCGCCGCGACACCCCCGATTAAAGCGCGGTTGCAATCGCGGTTAGGGCGGCCGTGGTTCTGACGCAAGGTTTTTCACAGGCGATGAAGATCACACGATGGGGCCGCAGGGATCAATCCACTCCCGTGCCGGCGATCCACTTAATGACATCGCATTGCCGGTGGACTTCGGCCTCCACCGTGCAGGCGTCAATCCGGCGTACCCCGGGCCTTTTGGCGATCGGATCGGCAAATCTTTCCTCGGTCAACCGAAGGGTTACCCGCATCGGAAGACTCGGCTTAAATGGAGCGGGCTTTGAAACCTTGAGTTTTTCGATGGCTTCAGCAATCTTTTCCGCTGTCAGTTGGTGTGCAGCCGTGACATCGAGGCCTGTACAGTGATCGTAACTGACGGCCTTCTTGACATTAGCGGTCACTACCCCAGGGAATTGCTCTTCAGCTTCCTTACAGGCAGCCTCATCGCCATGCACTAGGATGAGCGGTACATCCCAATGACCGGCGAAGCAGGCCTCGATGCCGATCTCCCCCACGCTTTGCCCATTAATCAAGAAATCGGCCCAATTTGTGCTATTCGTATGAGGGAGAAACGCCCCGGGTGTCCCCGCCTTTGCATGATGAGCCATGAGCATCAGGCCATCCACGCTTTCGTTCATCCCGGGCATCCAGCGGAAGGATGTCCCTTCGTATCCGCGGCTGCGGTAAAGATACGTGATTCGCGGATCGGCAAACATTTGCTCGGGCCGAAAGTTGCCCCCGCCGCCATGGGTATCGCAGATAATGAGCTCGGTAGCCCCGGCCTTGAGAGCGGCTTTGGCACCGTTATTGACATCGGCGATCAAAAGCTGTATTCCCTCCTCGGCGACTTGCGGATCAACCCCCTTGTCTTTGTACCAAGCCTGGTCCCTGTGAAAAAGGCCGCTGGCACCCTCCATGTCCCAATGCATCCACAATTTAAGCTTCCGCGAGGGCTCGCCTGCCCACCCACTCAGCCGGGGAACGAAGTAAGGGAGCGCGATGCTGGCTGTAGCAGCCACCGAACGAACGAAACGACGCCGAGAGCTCCGCTTTGGACACATTGCATCTTCCTCCCAAATCGATTTGACGCCTACCTTCTCTTACCTGCTCATCTCAACGGCAACTGTATTGATGTTACTACCGTCGGGGGTTGTAGGAAGGCGAAAGGGTCGGCTCCCATGAGCTGGGGTATCCGCAACGAATCGTGCCATTTCTATTCGGGTGAGGATTAACTAGCAGGCTGCGGCAAATCAGGCGGGCACCTTCATTTTGCCTTTAACCCCCGATTCCTCTCCGAAAGGGAAATAGAACCGCCAACAGCCCTAAATGGTGAAGGGCCGAGCTACCGGTTCGCCACCGACACTAAGTCCCCGGGTAAGCACGACTTCGTCGCAAGTTTTCGGTATACCCCCGCCCGAAAAGAAACCAGGATCCTTTCCACCATCGAGATCGAACCGAATCGCTGAAATCCCTCTCCTTTCCTCCTTGCGAGGACAAACCGGAAGATTTAAGATTTTAGCGTTATTGAAAAATCGTAGGTGGCAATTCGTTCACCCCGTGAAAGGCCCGAGCCAGAATTTGCGGCATGGCCGATTGAAATGCTTCGTATTCCAAATCCGCCCTGAGCATCCTTTCAGTACGCAGAGTTTAATGTGGGATTGGGGCAGAATAAATACCGAGCCTCTTCCAAGCAAGGAAATCAAAATGAAATACTGGACATCTCTGTACTCGATCGAGACTTATGAAGCATTCAGCCGATCGGATCGCTCGGTAACGGGTTTTCGCGAATCTCAGCAGAAAATGGCGGAGAGAGTGCAACCGGGCGATCGCTTCCTCGCCTATTTGGTTCACTTATCCCGGTGGGTCGGCTTTGCGGAAGTTCTCGAGGGGCCCTTCATCGATCGCACTCCCTTGCTTCTGCCGGAAGACGACCCGTTTGTGGTGCGATTCAAACTACTGACGTGCGTTTGGCTTGAGCTGGAGCATACGATTCCCATTCACGACCCTGAGGTATTTGACCGCCTCAGTTTCACTCGAGATAGGATCTCGTGGACGATGAGGGTTCGACGAAGCTTATTTAGCCTCCCGCCAGAAGATGGAGAATTCTTGTGCGAACTTTTACGCAAGCAGAGCGAAATAAAACGTGTGTATCCGGTCGATCAAGCGCAACTCCGACGGGCTCGAAAAATCCCCGTCAAAGCCGAAAGAGGCGTTATCCCCGTTACTATCCCCACAGAAACGGCAGATGATTCCGAGGCAGATACCACTTCCATTGCCGATGAGCGCGAGTCCGTTCGAATTCAGGCCGCCTTATGTCGGATCGGCGAACTGATGGGTTTCAAGATTTGGTTGCCGGTCGCAGATCGGTTCCGGGTACTCAAGCACTGGCAACCTCAGCCGGGAGTTCTGTTAGAGAGACTTCCCCTGAACTACGACGAGGCTACCTTAGGCACCATCGAGCGGATCGATGTGCTCTGGTTGAAAGGTCGAACGATCAAGCGGGCATTCGAGGTCGAGCATTCCACGGCGATTTACTCCGGCCTCTTGCGGATGGCGGATCTTTGTGCCTTAGTTCCAAACATCAATATTGCTTTGCACATCGTGGCGCCGGAATCCCGCCGAACGAAAGTCTTCGAGGAGATAACTCGGCCGGTCTTTTCTTTGATTGAAGGGGCCCCTCTTTCCCAACGATGTAGCTTTCTCCCTTACCACGCTGTGCAGGAAATTTCCGAGCTAGATTACCTAGCGCATACCACGGATACCATCCTGGACGAGTTTGTGGAACACGCCGAGTGATGCTACATCCTAAGTCTAATCCGCGCGATCGCGAGAGGAAGACTAAGCAGGGTCCAGGATTCTCGACGGGGTAGGGTCCCGTGTCGATGAAAGTCTTGTTCCCGCCGTCAACACACGCGAGAGCTAAAGCGGAAAAAGCGGAGCCAAAGCGAAAAAAGCGTGAGCGACGAAGAGACGATCAGAACTGACCCCTCAGGTCGCGCCGCCAAATAGGCCCGAGGACTCACCGCGGGCACCTCGGAGCGGCGAAAGCCGGCCAAGTCGCGAGTGACGATACGCATGGCACCGGCCCGAATAGCGCAGGCATGCTAGACGGCATCCACAAAATCTGGGAAGGCCGAGTCGATCGTTTGATGGATAATTTGAGCATCTACTTCAATTATTTCAAACACATCTCGCAAGCCCCGGAGGGCCCGACGGGCCACATGTTCACCCGCTTGGTGTCGGACGATGTAAAACACAACGGCGAAACTCCATGCCGAGACGCAACCCGTGATTCTCCACCGCTCCGACATAGACCCCAACTCCGTGGCGTCGTCGGCAAAAGGCTCGCGATCAAGCAGGTGATCCAAGAGCACATCGATATCGAAAAATAGGCGATCGCTCATCGACCGTGGTGGGCCAGAATGGCCTCTTCGAAAAGCTGGCGGTCAGTTTTCTTCGCGGACACCTTCGCTATGCCCCGCAGGCTCCGCGTGATGGGTGCCGGCTTACGTCGCCGCCCGCGCGGAACACTCGAAAATACTCAAGGCTATCTCTGCACAACCCGGCTTACGTCGCCGCCCGCGCGGAACACTCATGGTTTCCACAAACTGAGCGAACAACGCGGATAAGCTAGTTCTCAGCTCGCCCGCAATTTGCTTAGCCTTCTCGATCGCATCCTTTTTGGCATTCAATGTGAGCTTTGGCATCACAGCACCAGGTTTCGTAATTCTCGACAAAAGATCTACGTATTGATCCCGCCGAGGTCAAGCGCACCGTCGCGCATACTCAGGATAGAACGTAGCCTTGGTAGAAATCCCGTAATCCCTTGGTTCAACGTCCGCGGTGAGAACCGCCGCTTTGCAGCTTTCAAGTATGCCGCCAGTTTAACTTGGTGGAGACCCACCCCCGTGGGCAAAAAACTATGTTTTTTGCCAAATATCGAAAGAGACGGCGACAGCGAAACTTCGAAAGATTCGCAGACAGATGAGAAGATTGCTCCCCCGGCAAACCCGGCCCTGCATTGTCACAAACGCCGCGGCAATCCGGGGATTGAAATGCGTAAGGTTATCCCCCAAACCCAAGGCTTGAAATTGCGGTTATCCCGCACACCCAAGGCTTGAAATTGCGGTGTGATTTGCCCCCGGCTTCGAAGAACGGCACCCGTGCCGGCGGAAGCTGCCGGTGACGGGTTCGCTGCTACGACCTTGAGGGCGTAAAAGCACCGACAAATGGGTGGAAGACGGGCATTGGCACCGGCTATCGACGTTGGGGAAGCGGTGTCACCGCCTGTGTGGGAACGATCGTGCCCGGCGTTTCCGCCGGCGGGCGAGTGCTGGTTCCCGAGAGGAAATTTACGATTCTTGCCTGGGCATGCAGTTCGTCAACCAACCGATTCATTTCCAGCCGGGTTTTCTTCTCCAAGATGTCTTCATAAAGCAGGTCGCGAACCGCGGTGAACTCCACATCGACCGGGGCGGTGTACCCCTCGCACAGGAGAATCACGAAGCGGTTAGCCCCTACGTCGATAATTCCGGACAATTCGCCCGGCCTAAGCCGGAAGGCCTCGCGTTCCAAAATCGGTTGCCCCCCGTGTTTTTGAATCGGCGGCACCTCGCCCCGCAAGGCTCGCCCGGCTGGGTCGATGGAATATTCGGCAGCCAGTTGTCCGAAGTATTCCCGGGTGGGATTGCTTCGAGCCATCTCCCAAACTTTTTGTGCCCGGCGAAGATCATCCAGCACGATTGCCAGGCATCGAACGCGGGGACCATAATTGGCCTCGAATCCCTTCTGCAAATCCTCATCGGTGACCGTCACCCGATCCCGCACCAACTTCCGCAAGGCAACCGCCGGCCAAACCACCTCGCTTCGGTAAACCGCTTCGCTGATTCCTTGCTGCTGGGTGTATAGGGCGATCCATTTTTCCAGGTCCGGGCTGCCATCGGGTTTTGGAGGAAGCATCGTCGATGCGGCCCGAGCAATCTCCGCATCCAGATCGCCCTCGGAAATTTCCATCCGCTGCCGCCGACATGCCTGCTCGATGAGCCGGCGGTAGATCATCCCCTCCAAAACCTCCGAACCATGCCGATCCAAACAAACCTCCGCAAGTTCCCGAACAAGAATTTGCTCGCCATTTACCAGTGCAGCAACCCCCGGCATTTTCTGGCTTTGGGCCGAATCATTCCAGACGTTAACCACTTGTGCTTGCTGCTGCAACTGTTGGAACACCGCAGCCCCCACCTCGCGGATCTTGCGGTCGCGAACGATTTCCACAAGCCGCATCTTGACCTGCTCGAATGTCAAATTGGAGGCGGGCAACATTCCTTCGCGTTTGAGAATTAGATATTGGTTGGCCAACGGGATCACTTCGGAAATAGCCCCATCGGGCAGGTTGAAGGCGGCCTCCTCGATTTCCTTCGGACCTAAATGCCGCCGCACCGGTTGGACCAACCCATCGACGCTTGCGCTGGTGGTATCCACAGAATGTTGGCGAGCCAGCACGCCGAATTGAGACGGATCGGCTAGGGCTTGCGATCGGATCCGCCGCGCGGTCTCCAAGTCATTGCAAACAATCAGTCTAACTTTGACCGCCGGACCATACCGGGCTTCATACTCGCGAAGAAGCTCTTCCCGGGTGACCTCCATCTGGCTACCTGCCAATTTCCGCAGGGCGAGGATCGGCCAGATAATATCCTCCGCGTATTGCTGGGGATCGATATTTCGCTCCTCGCGCAGCATCTTGAAAAGTTGTTCCACGGCGAGACTGAAGCGGTTAGCGATATTCTCGATTTCCGCCCGGACCTCCGCTTCCGTAATCACGATGTTTCGTCGGGCACATTCCTGCGCAATCAATCGCTTGTTGACCAGGCTTTCCAGCACCGCTTCGCCGTGTTGGCGAAGGCACTCGCGGGCCAACTCATCGCGGGAGATCTCCTCGCCGTTGACCGTCGCCACCACCTGGGGAATGGCGTGGATTTTCGCGCCAGTCCCGTTGAGGGCAAAGACCCGCTCTCCGGGGGGTGCGTTGCTCCGGGTCTCCGCGCCACGCCTCGGCTGACTGCCTTGCGATGGGTTTTGTGGCGAGGGAGCAACAGGCGACCCTTGCGGAGCCGACACGCCACGAGCTGCTGGCGACGCAGGGGTTGTGTTCCGCGAGCTTCCCACAAAGGGGAGGCGGAGGCCCTGGGCCTCCGCAGCGCGATCCATCCAGACGGATCGTACCCAAAAACAAAGCCCAATTACGCCTAAGGTCGCCCCCAAGGCGATCAATTGAGCGATAAGTTTTCTGGCCGATGACTTCGAGCTACGCACCCAAGGGAACATCCTTGCTTCCTTTCCTGTCCTGCCCAGTTTTCCACAGCCGAGGTCCTCTTCCGTGCCGCTCCGTACCTACGGATTTTGGCCTATCTGCGCCCCACTACGGGTCCGACGTGGATTTGGCTAAATGCCCAACGGGGCGGCGGTACGCATTGGGCTTATCATCGGGTGGCTCGAGGCTGAACTGCTCTACCCCCGCCGATTCGCGTCCCACCGCACTTCGCCGGGATATGCGCGAACCTCGAGCAATAACGCGAAACAGTTTCCAACTGAACCTTTCCAAAAAATGAAACTCTGAAAAACGGTCGACCGGCCTCAGCCAGGGCTAACCCTTTCACTTTGGGGTGAATGAAGAATAGAGAGGTCTGCCTTGCGGGGTCAAGGTCGATTATAGGGCAGACAAACGGGAAGGTGTAGGTAATATGGGTAGCCTGCAATAGGCGGAACGAGTAACGAGGTGCCCACCCGACGAGAACATGAAATAAGAACACGAAATGCACCGCGAGCAGGTTTGCGCCTTCGCAATCTTACGGATCTTATCCGCCTTCTTGTTTCTAATAATGCCCGCCTTCTTGTTTCCAATTAATAATTGTCGAATTCATTCAGTTAGAGCATGTCTTCAAATCAGGTTTTGGCTCCTGTTAGGCGGCGGGACATGAGGCTGATCATACCATATAAATGGATCACCGCTGCCGTCGGCGTCCGCCTCTTTCCCACGGACCGCCGAACCTGGTCCCGAAGGTGGTCATGGACCCGCTGCCATACCCCCTGTTTCCGCCACCGTCAGAAGACAGTGTATACCCTCTTCCACTGGGAAAATCATCGGGCAAGGCACGCCACTGGCAACCGGTTCGAACGACATACAAAATGGCGTTGAGGATCTCTCGCCGATCGATGGGCCTCCTGCCCCGCCCGACAGGCTTGGGAATCCAGCTCCGGAGGATTCGCCATTGCTCATCCGAGAGATCGCTTGGATAAGTCGTCCTCGACATTGGACTCGGATAATTGGTCCTCGACATTGGATACGGCTCCGCCTTCCTTGACTGAGCATCTTCTGAAGGCGGAGTCGTCCATTTTTCCTCTTCTGGTCAATTTCAAGACAGGCTCTTAGATAGGCCCGGAGGGATTCGAACCCCCGACCAAGGGATTATGAGTCCCCTGCTCTCACCGCTGAGCTACGGGCCCCGACCATCAAAGTCAATTGTATCTCCACCATTAAATGAAGTTTGTACCGCGCAAGACGTGTAAAATTTTATAAGGTGCTCTACGTCTTGCAAATCGTATCATTGCCACTCGATCTTATATCTTACGATTGGTACGGCTGTCACTGTTGCCTTACCGCTCGTATTACCGTCATCATTATCTCATCTTACCACGTGTCTTACCACTATTCTTACTGCTTATCTTGCACGCGTATCATTCGCACCGCGCGGTCCCGATCCCGAACCGCGCGAAGTTCCGGCCTACTCCCGCCGCGGTTCCAATCGCAGCACCGCCCCCGTGTCGGCGCTTGTGGCCAAGCGAGTATACCGGGCCAAATACCCCGTGTTGTATCGCGGAGGGCGCGGAGTCCAACGAGCTCGCCGCGCCGCAAGTTCCTCTTCGGATAGGCGAACATTCAGGGTGCGAGCCGGGATATCGATTTCAATAATGTCGCCGGGCTCCAACAAGGCGATAGGACCGCCGGCAGCTGCTTCCGGACTGACATGCCCGATGCAAGCGCCGGAAGTACCTCCCGAAAATCGCCCGTCGGTGATGAGCGCTACCGACTCGCCCAAGCCCACCCCCTGGATAGCACTGGTGGGGCCGAGCATTTCCTGCATACCCGGCCCCCCTCGTGGGCCTTCATAGCGGATCACCACCACGTCGCCAGCTTTCACCTGACCATTCACGATCCCCTCATAGGCTTCGAGTTCCGATTCGAAGATGACGGCCGGACCCGCGTGCCGCAACATCGCGGGTTTTACGCCAGCGGTTTTCACGATCGATCCGCACGGAGCCAGATTTCCATACAGCACGGCAAGGCCCCCTTCCGGCGAATAAGCGTTTTCTACGGTGCGGATGCAATCGTAAGGGTCAAACCCAAGCTCTTCCGTGCCCAATTGCCGGATGGAACGCTTCGAGGTTTCGGTACTCATCGCCGCGGCATGCCGTTGGCCACTCGGCCGCACGGCAGCCAGGTAAAGCACCTCGTCCGAAGCTTGCTCACCGCGGATATCCCACCGGGCAATGTTCTCGCCCAACGTTGCCCCGCTAACCGTAGGACAATCCAAATGAAGCAAGCCCGTTTTACCTCGGACCAATTCGCCGAGGATCGTGTGGATGCCTCCGGCGTTATGCACATCCTCGATGTGATAATGGCTGCTGGGAGCCACCTTGCACAAATTGGGCACCCGACGGCTCAACTGGTCGATACGACCCATGTCGTACTCGATGCCGGCTTCGCGGGCAATGGCCAAGATGTGCAGCACGGTATTCGTGCTTCCGCCCATCGCCATGTCGAGGATCATGGCGTTATCGATCGACTTTTCGGTGACAATTTCCCGCGGCAAAATGCCGTGGCCCTCACCCAGCCGCTCGAAATCCAGGACCATCTTCACGATGCGTTGGGCTGCCCAGCGGAAAAGCTTTTTGCGCTCGGCACTGGTGGCCAGCAAGGTGCCGTTCATCGGCAGGGCCATACCCAGGGCCTCGCACAAACAGTTCATGCTGTTGGCAGTGAACATCCCCGAGCAAGAGCCGCAAGTGGGGCAGGCAGCTCGCTCGATTTCCAGCAGCTCTTCGGCCGAGATTTTCCCCCGTTGCTTGGCCGCCGCTGCGGTAAAGGCGCTAATCAAGTCCACGGTTCGGCCATCGGATGTTTTGCCGGCCTCCATCGGGCCCCCACTGACAAAGATCGTGGGAATATTGCAACGCATGGCGCCCATCAGCATCCCCGGCACGATCTTGTCGCAGTTGGGGATGCAGATCATAGCGTCGAACGCATGGGCCTGAATCATCGTCTCGACGCAGTCGGCAATTAGTTCCCGACTCGGCAACGAGAATTTCATCCCGCTATGGCCCATGGCGATACCGTCATCCACCCCGATGGTATGAAACATGAACGGCACGCCCCCGGCTTCACGGATGCATTGCTTGATGTACTGGCCCACTTGGTCCAAATGCACGTGGCCCGGGATGATATCGACATGGCTACAGCACACCGCGATGAATGGTTTGCGGAAATCGTCGTCTTGAACACCTGTGGCCCGAAGCAAACTGCGGTGAGGAGCCCGGGCATCACCCAGTTTAATGATGTCGGATCGCATTGAAATGACTCACTTTGTTCAAAAGGCCAAAGCTGCTTTGCTGATTCCTCTCCCATTTTTCACAAAAATGTCTAAGTTCTTCCGCCGTTATCCGTGCTCCCCTTACGGGATGCACGCTCTCTTAGTGTTGTTATCCCAAGGCTGCTAAGTGTGTGTAATTTTACGATGGGAACCGCAAAATGCCGATTCCCGCTGCGAAAATCTCAGTTCCACCATGAAAGCAATCGCGAACGGGAGGCGTCGCTCTTTTCTTTGAAACTCCATCCTTCAGCGCGTGCTTGAAACTCCATCGTTTAGCTTGTGATCGTTCTTAAGCTCGTGATCGCTCGCCTTTCCATTTGCGGGGAATTGGCGAATTAATTCACCTTAGCGAATTAATGGAATGCGGTAATTACCTCAATGCGGCAATTACTTCAGTCCGGCAATGCCCCGGACATTGAAGCGCTAACGCCGTGCCGAGCAAATTCAGCGAATCTTATGGCTAGCACATCTTATGCTCTGTCGGAACTAGCACATCTTATGCTTTGTCTGAAACTGAAGGCAGGAGTACCGAGCCGGGCGTGATTACGGCATAAGTCCCCCCACAGCTCAACTTTGGGCGAATCGTGTGTCGGCAG
>Ga0116210_1000261_pt1 | contig 55598 bp, 44 predicted proteins | sample TshhotsprinmetaG_FD_94483 | JGI IMG/M metagenome (GOLD analysis project Ga0116210, IMG submission 94483) | Hot spring microbial communities from South Africa to study Microbial Dark Matter (Phase II) - Tshipise hot spring metaG | ecosystem: Environmental > Aquatic > Thermal springs > Hot... | reverse complement strand
CAGTGCAGACAGCCCGGTCGCCGTGGTTTGCCCGAAGGCGCTTATCAGATAATCGCTGTACAGGTCAAAGAGTTTGCCGTTTTTCATGCACCAAGTTTACTCCAACTGCGTAAGGTGAGTTAATTATAGTGCGAGAGGTGATATTTGACCGATGACTTTGAGAGGGATTTTTGCTACAGTAGTAGCGGGAGCAAGCTATGAACCTGTTAGGGTTGCACATCCTGCTGACGTATCGGTGCTTGTATGAATGTGCGCACTGCTTCGTGTGGGGCAGCCCTCGGCAGAGCGGCACGCTGACCCTGGAGCAGATCGAGGAGATCTTGCGTCAGGCGCGGGATGCCGAAGTGGAGTGGATTTATTTTGAGGGCGGCGAGCCGTTTTTGTACTATGCCGTCCTCGCCAAGGGGGTGTGTTTGGCGGCAGAGATGGGCTTCTCGGTGGGAGTGGTGTCGAACGCCTATTGGGCCAATTCGGTGGCCGATGCTATCGAAACCCTGCAGCCGTTTGCCGATTGCCTGGATGATTTCGCGGTGAGCAGCGATCCCTATCATTGCGGCGATCGCTCCGCCGAGCGGGCGCAGAATGCGTTGATGGCAGCGAAGTGGCTGGGGATCCCCAGCGGTGTGATCTCAATCGCCCAACCCGGCTGCCGGCCTCGCAGCGGCGAAGGGGAATTGATGTATCGTGGCCGAGCCGTCCACTTGGCTGCACAGGCCGATTTGCATCCCTGGGAGCAGTTCACCGAATGTCCATACGAAGACCTGCGTGAACCGGGCCGGGTTCACGTGGACCCATTCGGCCGCCTGCACATTTGCCAGGGGTTGGTGATCGGCAATCTATTTGAGCGAGCGCTGAGCCAGATTTGCGCCGAATACGATCCGGAAACGCACCCGATCTGCTGCCTGCTCCTGGCAGGAGGGCCGGCTGCCTTGGTGCGGGGTTTGGGCCTACCCCATGCTTCAGCCTATGCGGATGCGTGTCATTTGTGTTATGAAGCACGCTCATGGTTGCGATCTCGCTTCCCGGCTTTGCTTGGACCAGATCAGATGTACGGTGTGACGATAGAGGACATTGAAGGGTCGCGGCCTATAGCTTCACTTTCTCGGTAGTCAAGGCGTTGGCTTCTTCCATAGCCGCTGGGCGGTTAGAGATCGGGAAACGGCCGGTGAGCGGGCTCAGGCGTGCTCCTAGCGCCGTTGACGTCCAGATCAACCACGCCAGCGGGCGGATGAAGCCGGTCAGGTCCACGGCCATGCGCAGCTCTTGCAAGGTATCGCGATCCCAGCCGCCGAACAAGCCGTAGAAGAACATATAGATCGGGAAGGAAGGCAGAATGCCGATGAAGAAGATCAGCACGCTGGTGATTTGATCGTTTTGCCAGATCAGACCGGTCAACCAGCGTAGGAAGAGGTAGTGAGTTGCGCCGGCCAACAGGGGAGCGATCAGCGATTGCCAGAAGTAAAACCGCTGGGGGAAACAGAGACGATGATTCACAAAGTAGGCTGCCACGTTCTTGCTCATCAAGGCGACAAAATAGGCGATGATCAAAGCCATGATCTGCAGCCGGCCCAGCAAGATCAGCGCCAATCCTACGCGCACCACCTGTTCCCCAAAGACCAGCGCCGACTTGAGATAAGGCCGGTTAGAACCCAACGCCACCTGATCGCCCACCCACGATGGATACTGGATGGCCCCCCAAATCGCCAACGGGATGACGTACAAGGCGCCGCGCTCAAACTCAGCCCCTAGCGATCCTAGGATAAAGCGATCGGCCACGGATAACAACACCGCCCCAATGAAGGCGCTAATGGCGCCGCCCCATTTGTACATCTGCGCGCTGTAATATTGGCTAAGTATCTTGCGCCCGTGTGAGATGGCTTCTGAGATGGCCGGCATCGAGCCGTCGAACAGCGTAGAGAGCACATTGAACGCAAACACAAAATTTTGTGCTAGCCCCCAATTGCCCCAGATCTCGGCATAGTTGATCAACCGTGCTTGCGTGATGGCGATCTCGGCTGCCTGGCCCAAGGCCCAAGCGATGGAACCCAGCATCTCAAACACCCCGAAGCGCAGGCTGGTCTTGAAGATCTCCCAATCGAAATGGGCCAGGAAGAGCACCTGGGCGTTATATCCCAAGCGACGGTACAACCCCAATCCGATCAGGAAGGTGAACAACTCCGAGGCATAGGCCGCTATTCCCAATCCGAGCAACCCGCCCATTGCCCCGCCGTAGGCGGGGTTGCTCTTGCCCCAGACATACATCAATCCCACAAAGATTGGCTGGGTGACCATGGGCATCAACACGCTCAACGTTACATCCAGCATGCGGGCGTAATCCTGACGTTGAAAACCATTCAGCGCATGGCGCATCACCTGATAGAAACCGGGGATTTGGATCAGGGCGTGGATGATAATGCTCCATGCGTAGAGGGCATAAGCCGAGCGAGGCACCCAGCTGCTGGCCAGCGCGATCACCAAGGCCACTTGTACAGCCCCCGAGAGCAACTGCCACCACACGAACAACTGCCCATACTGAATGCCACGGCGCGGGTCGTTCACCCGGTATTGCGACAAGAACTTGATGAACGCCACGCTAGTGCCCATATCGAAGAACGTCCAGGTCCAGGCGAAGAACTGAACCACCCGTCCCCAAATTCCCAGGGCTTGCGCCGAGGGCAAGATAAAGCCCGGCAGGACCAGGTTCTGATAGATGATCAGGGGAATGAACAGCACCAACCCTAGACTCAAGGCCACCAAGAAGCCGCTCAGTGGCCGATGGAAGCCTACCTCTTCCCACTCGGTTCCCGCTTCGCGCACCTCGAAGCGGGCGCGGTCGGCCACGATTCGATCCAACACTTCGGGGTGTTTCAGGCTATAGCGACGCACCGCCACGAACACCACAGCGGTCGTTCCAAGCAGGAGCGCCATCAGCCCCCACAGCAGATTCCGTTCGCGCTCGTGAGGAACAGGCGACATCGGGTAAGCGGCAAACGAGAGCGGGGTCTGGCCGGCGGCGCGCAGCGTCAGGTGGTAGATAAAGTAGTTGAAATAAACCCACTCTTGAATTTGAGGGTTGAACTGGCTCAGAAAGGTGTTGAACACGAACACCCTGGGGCCGGCCTGCCAGAGCACCCACTCGCCGGTCTCATAGCCGAGGATCAGAGGTTGCAGGGAAGCTGGTGTGTGCACCTCGAAGCGTTCACGCACCTGAGGCGCGCTATTCCAGGCGATCTGCGACACGATCGAGTCCTCCACGCCGGCCCCAATCAGACTCAATGGATCGCTGCGTGGCCTGAGGGTGATCGGCACGCCCAAGGTGGTCGAGAGCGCCTCGGCCTCCAGGGCCGGCCCCAGGATCAGCACCAGGCCGGCCCCGCGCTCGACCTGGGCAGCGACGCTTTCTGGGTCGGGGAGCGCGCCGTTCAGGACCAAGACATCAGCCTGGGTCGGATCATCCACCAGAGTGAAGCCGGCTAGCTGCAAGGCGGTGAACACGCCCCCGATCTCGCCAGCATAGTAGATGTGCAACGAAGTTTTGGCCAGAGCTGGAGAGGCAGGGAGGAGAAACAGGGCAGAGATAAAGACAAGGAGAACAAATTTACGCATAGCAACCTCCGGAAAAACTTCAGGTCACGCATCGCTCACCCAGGCAAACGTTCAGAGATGCAGAGCGCGTCGAATTGCATAGATTTAGATACAAAACGAAGCAGCGATATCCGATCACCCAATATGTCAACTCCTTTGTAACGAAACTCGGCTATCTTTTCTGTGCGCTCTGTGAAATCTGCGGCAATCAATCTGTGGCAAACCCGTTGGCTTTGACCACCTCCGCAAACCACCTCCCGCTATTCTTCACAACCCTCTTCTGCGTCTTAAAATCCACATACACCAACCCGAAGCGCTGGCTATAACCCCAGGCCCACTCAAAATTATCCAGCAGCGACCAATGAAAATACCCCTTGACCGCTACGCCGTCCTGAACAGCGCGATGGAGCTGAATCAAGTGATTGCGGAGGTAGCGGATGCGCCGCTCATCGCGCACCTGGCCGTCAAAATCCACCCCATCTGGAACCGGCACCCCGTTTTCGGTGATCATCAACCTCGGCACCGAGTCGCCCAGAGGGGCCAAATACTCTTCCTGGATGCGCTTGAGCAGCACGTACAACCCTTCCGGGAAGATCTCCCACATTCCCGAATATTCGTTTCCGGGCGGGTACACCTGTTCCACGTTGATGAACGGAATCTTATTCGAATGCTTTATGACGGTGCGGCTATAATAATTCACCCCCAAAATATCCAAGGTGCGGATCGTTTCCAAATCCCCAGGCTGGATTAGCTTGCCAGTCAACAGGCTGGCCATGGTGGATTCCGATATGGGCGAGGTTCCCTTCAACAACGGGTCAAGCACAATGCGGTTCATCATCATATCCACCTGATTGGCCGCCTCTCGATCCTTCTCAGAGTCGCTTGCTGGATAGACCGGGTTCAGATTGAGCGTGATCCCGATCTGCACCGGTTGTTTGGCTTCAGCGCGAATGGCCCGAGCAGCCAGGCCGTGCGAGACCAGCAGATGATGCAAAGCGCGGATCGCGGCGCCGAGGTCCTTCCAACCCGGCGCGTGCTCGCCCAGAAAATGCCCCACAAAGGCCGTCACCCACGGCTCATTGTGGGTGAACCAAACCTTCACCCGATCCCCCAGTCGTCGGGTCACGATGCGGGCGTACTCCACAAAATCGTTTACCAGTGCTCGATTTGGCCAGCCACCTTTATCTTGCAAAGGTTGTGGCAAGTCCCAATGATAGAGGCAAACATACGGCTCGATCTGGCGCCGCAGTAGGTCATCCACCAGGCGGTCGTAGAAGTCCAAGCCTTTGGGGTTGACTGCGCCGGCGCCTTGAGGAAGGATGCGCGGCCAGGCGACAGAAAAGCGGTAGGCATGGACTCCTAATTCAGAGAGCAAATCGAAATCTTCCTTCCAGCGGTGATAGTGATCAGCGGCTACGTCGCCGGTGTCGTTGTTCATGATCTTGCCAGGGGTATGGCTGAGCGTATCCCAGATCGAGATGCCGCGCCCGTCCTCGTTCCAAGCGCCTTCGATTTGGTAGGCCGACGTCGCTACACCCCAAATAAAATCATCAGGAAACGAAATTCTGGTCATGAGAGACTGCTCCTTTGATGAAATGCAAGCCACCCTAGCGCCAAGCGAGGCGCCAGGGCAGGGAATACCTAGAAGATCAACCTAAGGAAAGGGAGGGGAAGAAAAGCGAAGATAGCTGCGTCTCCGTAGCGGGAGTCAAGCCTAAGACATTGCTAATTATACGACCAACTTGAATCGCGTACAATTGATTGCGGCATCGGACGGGGTTGAAAAGCCCGCGATCTGGTGCGCTATCGATTATGTTTCACATCATGTCATTGTTGCTATGCTGCCTCTTCTTACGCTGGATCACGTGACCAAGATGTACTACACCGAAGCGGGCGAGTTTCTTGCCCTGCGCGGCATCTCGTTGGAGGTGTGGCCTGGCGAGTTCCTGGGAATTATTGGGAAATCGGGGGCCGGAAAATCCACGTTGCTGAACATGATCAACGGCGTAGATACGCTCACCTCCGGCGAGGTGGTGTTCCGCTCGAACGGGCAGGAAGTGTTCGTCCATCGCCTGTCGGAATCGGAGCGCGCCCGGTGGCGCGGGAGAGCGCTGGGCATTGTCCATCAGTCCTTCCAGCTCTTGCCGATGCTCACCTTGCTGGAGAACGTGATGTTGCCGATGGATTTGTGTGGATTGTATCGGCCACGCACCAGCCGGCAGCGCGCCCTGGAGTTGTTGCGTCTGGTGGAGTTGGAAGACCACGCTCATAAGTATCCCACCCAGCTCTCCGGCGGCCAGCAACAGCGCCTGGCCATCGCCCGCGCCCTGGCCAACGATCCGCCTCTGCTGATCGCCGATGAGCCTACCGGCAGCTTGGATTCGACCACGGCGGAGGTCATCTTTCGCCTGTTTGAACGCTTGGTTCAGGAACAAGGGAAAACGATCATTATGGTGACGCACGATACTACCCTGATCCCCCGTTTTTCGCGCTCGATTTTGTTGGTCGACGGAATGATCGTTACGGAAAACAGGAACCACGCAGCCGAGGCGGATCGCCAAACCGATCGTGGCACGCCTCCCCCCGCTGGGAGCGATTCCCGAGGGACCCCAAACGGGTCGCGGCCGGCCCCGGGGGATGGCCTCACCCGGCCAGGACGTCCGGCATGAACCGCCGCTTGGAGGGAGCGATGGCGCTGCTCGCTGCGCGCCCGGCCCGCAAGGCCGATTCGGCCCGGGCCGGGGAGCCGTTCCCGATGATCGAGGCGCGCCGGATCGTCAAGGTGTTCAGAAACGCTGCCGGGGAGTTCCACGCCCTCAAAGGGGTGGATTTGACGGTAAGGCGGGGTGAGTTCGTGGCGATTATCGGCAAGTCGGGGAGCGGTAAGTCAACGCTGTTGAACATGATCACCGGCATTGATCACCCAACCTCAGGGCAGATGCGGGTGAACGGGATGGATATTTACGGCTCGATGAACGAATCGCAGCGCTCGCGCTGGCGTGGGCGGAATCTGGGGGTGGTGTTCCAGTTTTTTCAGCTGATCCCGACGTTGAGCCTGTTGGAGAATGTGATGTTGCCGATGGATCTTGCGGGGGTGTATCCCTTTGAGGAGCGGCCACGAAGGGCGCGAGAGTTGTTGGCCCAGGTCGGGTTGGAGAACGAAGCCGATAAGCGCCCGGGGTTGGTGTCCACCGGTCAACAGCAGGCGGCGGCCATCGCCCGCGCTCTGGCCTGCGACCCGCCGCTGATCGTGGCCGATGAGCCCACCGGCAACCTGGATTCGCGTTCGGCGCAGCGGATCATTGAGTTGTTCGAGGAATTGGCGGCGGCCGGCAAAACGCTGGTCATCGTCACGCATGATCCTTCGATGATGGCCCATGCTCGACGGACGATCGTGATTTCGGATGGGGAACTGGTGGATGAGGCGGTGTCGCGGGCGCTACCACGGCTAAGCCATCGTCGCATGTTGGAGGTGAGCAAGCAGGCCCGACGGGCTGAGTTCAACCCCGGGCAGGTGGTGGTGGAAGTGGGTCAGCCGGTGACCGCTTTGGGGATCGTCCGTCGCGGTTGGGTGGAGGCGGTGGCGCTGACAGAGCAAGGGGAGCGGGTGGTGGCTACGTTGGGGGCCGGTGAGATGGCCGGGGTGTCGCAGGTGAGAAGGGGCCGGCCTGCGCCGCTGCGCTTGCGCGCCGGGCAAGAACCAGTGGAGATGCTTTGGCTGGAAGCCGATCGGGCGGTGGCCGTGTTGGAGGAGGCGGGGGTGAACGAGAGCGGTTGATCGGAAAGGGCGGAGGGCGTCGTTCGAGGGGTCGCTCTGAGGAAAGGCGAGTGTGACCAATCGAACGGGGTCTGGAAAGGGGAGGTGAGGTTTCTTAGAAACAACGATGTCTCGCTGAACAAGAGAGGATGACGATGGTGCGACCACGTTGGAAGAAAGTGTTGCATGATCTATGGGATAACAAGGCCCGCACATTGACCGTGGTGTTCTCAATTGCGATCGGGGTGTTTGCGATCGGGGTGATCGCCGGGGCATATGTGATCATTTCGGAGGATTTGCGGCTGAGTTATGCGGCAGCGGCGCCGTATAACGTAGAGCTGCGGATGGCCGACTTTAACCGCGAGTTGTTGGACGCAGTGCGTGATGAGGAGGGGGTGGCGCGTGCCGAGGGCCGGCGAGTGTTTTATGCACGGGTGCGCGCCGCCGGCGCTACGCGCTGGGTGGGGATGGATATGGTGGCGTTTGACGATTTTCAGGCGAATTCGATCAATCTGCTCACGCCGCTCCAGGGAAAGGCGACGCCAGAGAAGCGGCAGGTGGTGTTGGAGCGCAGTGTGTTGGATTCGCTTTCCATTCAGGCGGGCCAGGCGCTGGAGGTGCAACTCCCCGATGGGTCAGTGCGCCGTTTGCAGGTGGTAGGGATCGTGCAGGACACGGCCATGGGAGCCGGCGACTTCTTGGCGTTGCCGTTCATGTACATCGCTTGGGAGACGTTATCTTACTTGAAAGAGCCCGAAGCGTATAATCGCTTGTATGTTACGGTAGCCGAACAAGGGGATGATATCGAGTATATTCGTGATTTCGGTGCTCGCCTGAGGAACACCGTGGAGAAGCGCGGGGGGTATGTGGTGCGCTTGCGCTTCGCTCTGTCGAACAAGCATCCGTTGACCGATCCGGTGAACGCCATTCTAGGGGTGTTGCTGGCCTTGGGGGTGTTGATTGTCTTTCTGTCTGGTTCGTTGATCGCTAACACGCTAGCAGCGCTGCTCCAGCAGCACATCCGGCATATTGGGGTAATCAAGATGATCGGCGGACGCAGCGAGCAGGTGTTTGGGATGTATATGACGTTGATCCTCGCCTTTGGCTTGCTGGCCCTGCTGATCGCTATCCCTTCGGGTGGGCAGGGGGCGTATGCGCTGGCTGAGTTCGTGGCCGATCGGATGAATTTTCGGCTGATGGGGTATCGGCTGGTTCCGACGGCAGTGGCGATTCAGGTGGTGCTGGGTTTGCTCATCCCGTTGATCGCCGGGTTTGTGCCGGTGTGGAACGGTTCACGGGTGACGGTGTTGCAGGCCATCAGCGGAGAGATGGCACGCCCAGGCCGGCCCCTGGCGAAGCGCGCAACCGCTTTGGACAATCCGCAGCCGAGGCCGGCTGAGTTCATTGGACGTTGGCAGCGGATGAACGTCCTTCTGCCGCGCCCATTTCTGCTCTCGCTGCGCAACACGTTTCGCCGCCGCGCCCGCCTGATCTTGACCCTGTTCACTCTGAGCATGGGAGGCGCGATCTTCATTGCTGTGTTCAATGTGCGCCTGACGTTGAACGATTACATGGATGCCATCGCTCGTTATTTTGTTGCCGATGTGTTGCTTGATTTCCGGTCGCCTTATCGTCTGCGAGAGGTCGAGCAGGTCCTCAAGCGCGTCCCGGATGTGCTCAGGGTGGAGGGCTGGCATCTGGTGAGCGGTGAATTGTTGGATCCACGCGGGCGGGTGTTGGAGAACATCAATATCATCGCGCCGCCGGCCTATAGTCCTCTGATCCAGCCCATGCTGGTCGAGGGACGTTGGATCCGAGCTGACGACGTGCGAAAGTTTGCGATTAGCGAGACGGCATACAAGTATTATCCTAACTTGAAGCCAGGGGATCGGTTGAAGATCGTGTTGTTTGGCGAGGAAGAGACCTGGGAGGTGGTGGGGATCTTTAAGTTCATTGACCGCGAGGGCATCTTGGCTTATGCGCCGTATGAATACATCTCGCAACAGGTTGGTTTGACTCAGCGGGCTTTCGTTTTTCGCGTGGCGACAAGCCGCCATGACCGGGCCTATCAGGATGCAAAGGCAGAGGAGCTCGATGCATTTTTGCGGGCTCAGGGCTATCATCTGCGTCGCGCCGAGGCCGGCCAGGCCTCACTCGACCTAGCCGTGGACAGCTTGAACACCATCGTGGTCTTTCTGCTGATCATGGCCGTGTTAACAGCCATCGTCGGCTCGATCGGACTGACCGGAACGATGAGCATGAATGTGATGGAGCGAACGCGCGAGATCGGCATCCTGCGGGCCATCGGCGCCGACGATCGAGCGGTGAGCGGCTTGGTGCTCGGAGAGGGAGTTTTGATCGGCCTGATCTCGTTCGTCTTTGCGGTGGGGTTGTCGATCCCGATTACGTATCTCTTGGCGACCATCATCAGCCTGACGGTGTTTCAGACTCCGGTGGAGGTGTTGTTCACAGTCACGGGGTATGTCTCTTGGTTGGGGATGGTGATCGGGTTGTCGGCGGTGGCCTCTCTGTTGCCGGCCCGCAACGCGGCGCGTCTGACGGTGCGGGAGGTGTTGGCCTATGAGTAGAAGGGGTAAAATTGAAGAGATCAAACGACGGTGTTCGCTTGTGAAGCGGGAGGGATTCCCTCTCTGTTTGGAAGCCAGCGGTGACGTCTTTTGAAGACGGTTTTACCAAGTGGCACTAGAATTCAGGAGAAGGACAAAGAGAATAACGATGAAACGCATAGTACTCGGACTGTTGATTGTATGGGGAGCGGCAGCGTGTGCCGCTCCGCGTGCGGAGGTCACGCCGTTGCCGACGGTGACGCTCAGCGAGCCATCGCCTGTTGAGCAAGGGGTGATGGCCGAAGGTCGAGTGGTGCCGGCCCGAGAGACGACTCTGGCGTTTTCGGCGTATGGCACGGTGGCGGAGGTATACGTCAAAGCGGGCGATCGAGTGAGGGCCGGTGATGTGCTGGCCCGCTTGGGTGGTCCCAACGATGCCGCTTACGCCGCAGCCCAGGCGGAACTGGTGGCGGTTCAGCAAGCCCTGGACGCTCTGCGTCGCTCGGCCGATCTGGCGCGCGCTCAGGCCTGGATCGCTCTGCGCCAGGCAGAAGAGGAGTATGAGAAGGCCGAGAACTGGTACGAGGAACTGCAAGAAGGGGAGTACACCTATCCAGTTATCCGCTATGTGAAGATCGGCCCCCGCCGCGTTCCGACCATCAAGATGGTCAAGGTGAAAGAGCCGGATGCCGAGACTCTCGAAGATGCTCGCGCAAATATGGAGCTGAAGAAAGCGCTCTATGAGGAAGCCCAGCGCGCTTATGAGCGGGTGAAAGACGGCCCAGACGCGGAGCAATTGGCCCTGTTGGAGGCGCGTTTGAAGGCGGCTCAGGCTTCGGTGGATGCGTTCACGTTGATCGCACCGTTTGATGGTACCGTGATGGACGTGAACATCGCCGTCGGCGATCAGGTGGGACCGGAGCGCTGGGCCTTTCGCTTGGCTGACACCGATACCTGGTATGTGGAAACCACCGATCTGAACGAGTTGGAGGTGGTTCAGGTGCGGGTGGGGATGCGCGCCACAGTGGTGGCCGATGCCTTGCCGAATGTGCCCATGCGCGGTGTGGTGGAGAGCATCGGGCAGACGTTCTATGTGCAGGGCGGGGATATTCTGTATCGGGTTAAGATCCGCTTGGAGGAGAAGGACCCACGAGTGTTGTGGGGGATGACGGTCGAGGTGACGTTTGAAGAAGAGGAGTGAGAGGCAGGAGCGCGGAAGAATGGGCGAAGGGGAGGCCCCTCGGCTGGTCGTCCCGCGTAGGGGAAGTTGGGAGGCGAGGCGGAGAGGCTCGAGGGGCCTCCCCCGTTTTTCGGTCAATCAGACGATGGGCAGCGGATCGATCTCTTGCCGATCTGTCTCATCCGACGTAGAATGACCTCGTTTATCAGTGGAATCCAGCAGTTCAAGGATCAGGTGAGATGAAATCGGTCCAGGCGTTGGGTGAGCGGTTGATCGGTAACCTGGAAAAGGTGATTGTGGGCAAGCGCACCACCTTGGAGAGGGTGGTGATCGCTTTGTTGTGCGAGGGGCATGTGTTAATCGAGGACGTGCCGGGGGTGGGCAAGACCATGCTGGCCCGCAGCTTGGCCCGTTCGTTGGCTTGTACCTTTCGGCGCATTCAGTTCACGCCGGATATGTTGCCTAGCGATGTGACGGGCGTTTCCATCTATAATCCGGCTACGCAGACGTTTGAGTTCCGTCCGGGGCCGATCCTGGGGCAGATCATCTTGGCCGATGAGATCAATCGCGCGACTCCCAAGACTCAGGCTGCCTTGTTGGAAGCGATGGAGGAACGCCAGGTGACGGTGGATGGGGTGACACACATCTTGCCGCGCCCATTTATGGTGTTGGCTACTCAAAATCCGATCGAATACGAGGGGACGTTTCCGCTTCCCGAAGCCCAGCTCGATCGATTCCTGCTGCGCTTGCGCTTGGGATACCCGAGCTTGAACGAGGAGATGCGCATCTTAGAAGAGCAACAGGTGCGTCATCCCCTGGAAGCGTTGCAACCGGTGGCGACGGCTGAGGAGGTCCTGCAGGCTGTGGCTGAGGTGCGCCGGGTGTATGTGGCTCCGACGATCAGGCGCTATATTGTGGAGTTGGTGCGACGTACGCGCGAAAGTCCGGAGGTGGCGCTCGGGGCTAGCCCGCGCGGTTCGTTGGGGTTGTTTCGCACCGCTCAGGCTTGCGCTGCGTTGCAGGGTCGCGATTATGTGTTGCCGGACGATGTGAAGGCGATGGCCGTGCCGGTGCTCGGGCATCGGCTGTTGGTGAGCCCAGCAGCTCGCTTGCGCGAGGTGAACCCGAATCGGATCGTGGATGAAATGGTGCGCGCTCAGCCGGCCCCGGCCGGCGATTTCGCGGCAGCCGTGACCGAGCGGATTCAGTCGGATTGACCCGATGACCCCTGGGCGTATTCTGGCGCTTGTGCTGTTGGTGGTGGGCGGGTTGGGGTGGCTGATCGGCGATGACCCGATCTATCGGCGCATGGTGTATCTGGCTGGGTTGGTGGGGCTGACGGCACTGCTCTGGACGCGCCTCTCCCTCAGCCAGGTGCGCGTGCGACGCTGGGCGCGCTTTTACAAGGCTCAGGTCGGGGAGGTCTTTGAGGAGCGGTTTGAGGTGGAAAACAAGGGGAGGTTCCCGATCTTCAGCCTGGAGGTGTGGAACGACTCGCCGCTGCCCGGGGCGGCCGGCTCGCGCTTGTTGACGTTTTTGGGGCCGCAGCGAACGATAACTTACAACGCTCGGACGTACTTGACGCAACGCGGGCAGTTCCCGCTCGGACCAACTCGCTTGGTGAGCAGCGACCCGTTTGGGTTGTTCCGCAGCCAGCGCGAGCTGTCGGCCGAGGCAACGTTGATCGTCTTGCCGGCCCTGTATTCGCTGACCTCTTTCCCGTTTCTGGCCGGCCAGTTGCCTGGGGGGCGGGTGCTGCGCCGGCGCTCGTCGGAGGTGACCCCCCATGCGGCCGGTGTGCGCGAGTATTTGCCTGGCGATCCGCTGCGCAGCATCCATTGGCCTTCTTCGGCTCGACGGGCAAAGCTGATGGTCAAGGAGTTTGAGCAGGACCCGTTGGCCGAGATCTGGTTGGTGTTGGACCTGCAGCAGGGTGTTCACTGCGCTCAACCCTATGTGCCTCCTGTTCTGTCAGAGTTTGAGTTGCTCTATGGCCGCTTACGACGTCTGGTCCTGCCTCCGTCTACCTTGGAATATGCGGTGACGATCGCGGCTTCGCTCGGGCGCTATTTTTTGCAGCGCAAGTGGCCGGTGGGGTTAGTGGCCGGCAACCGAGCGGTGACTGTGTTGCCGGCTGAGTCCGGTCCACGTCAGCAAGCTCGGATGTTGGAGATGTTGGCCCTGCTCCAGGCCGACGGCACGCTTTCGCTGGCGGCCTTGCTTTCCACGCAAGCCCGTTATTGGAAACCCGGCAGCAGCGTGATCCTGATCACGCCCGATGCGCAGCCCCTGTTGCTCCAGGCGGTCGGCGAGCTACAGCAACGCCACTTGACTCCCATGGCGATCTTGCTCGACTCAGCCACTTTCGGCGGAGCGGCCAGGGCTGAGGAGATGGAACGTTCCTTGGTCCACAACGGCGTGGCGGTGTGTCGGATACGTCACGGCGATGATCTGGAGCACGTTCTTTCCCAATTCTCTCTTCCTAGGCAGGTAACTGTATGGTCCATCCTTCCATCCGTACCCTTGACTTGAATTTTCAGAATAAATCACAGGCCATTGCGGCCTACCTGGTCTCCGATGGCGATGCGGTGGTGCTGGTTGAATCGGGGCCGGCATCGACGTTAGGAGCGCTGGAAGCCGGCCTGCAGGCCTACGGCTTTGCCCTGTCGGATGTGACCCATGTCTTGCTCACTCACATTCATCTGGACCACGGTGGCGCTGCTGGTCATCTGGCCCGGGCCGGCGCCCAGATCTGCGTGCATCCGGTGGGTGCCCCTCATCTGATTGACCCAGAGCGCTTGCTGGCCTCAGCAGCGCGCATTTATGGCGATTGGATGCAGATGTTGTGGGGTGAGCTGTGGCCAGTGCCGGCCGAGCGACTGCGGGTGGTGAACGATGGTGAGGAGATCGTCCTCGGGCGTTTGCGCTTCTTGGCCCTGTCTACGCCCGGCCACGCCGAACATCACCACGCTTATCTCTTTGAAGATCTTTGTTTCAGCGGCGATGTGGGAGGGGTGCGCATCCCTGGCTATCCTTATCTGCGGGCGCCCATGCCGCCACCGGAGTTGCACATTGAACGCTGGCTGGCCTCATTGGCTCGGCTACGGGAACACCGCTTCGCCCGCATCGCCCCCACTCATTTCGGCATCTATGAGGACGCGGCCTGGCATCTGGAGCGATTGGAGCACACGCTGCGAGCGGTGGAACGCTGGCTGGAGCAGGTGATGCCGAGCGATCTTACGCTGGAAGAGCTGCGGACGCGCTTTGCCGCCTGGATGGAGGAAGAAGCTCGCCAGCAAGGGTTGAGCGAAGAGGTGATGCGCTCTTATGAGCTGGCCAATCCTCCCTTTATGAGCGCCGATGGCCTGATGCGCTATTGGAAGAAGGTGAAGATGGCTGAGAGCAGCTAACCGGGCCGGCTGGTTGGCCTAGGTCGAGATGACGTTTGTTGGCGGAAAGGAGGGCATTTTGGCATGATATACTTTGAGAGCCGATTGGGAGAGAGATGTTCCTACCCCCTCTCCCAAATTTTGCGAAAGGAGCTTGCCCCAATGAAACGCGATTTCCTTGACATTTCTGACTATTCGTCTGAGGAAATTCAAGACTTGCTCGATCTGGCCATTCGCCTCAAAAAAGAATATTTCGAGAAGGGCAATCCGCCGCTCTTCAAGGGGAAGGTGTTGGCTATGATCTTCCAAAAGCCCAGTTTGCGCACCCGCATCTCGTTTGATATGGCCATGCGCCATTTGGGTGGAGATGCTCTGTATATCTCGCCAAACGAGATCGGGTTAGGCAAGCGCGAGTCGATTGCCGATGTGGCGCGCGTGCTTTCGGGCTATGTGCAGGCCATTATGGCGCGGGTTTTCGATCATGAGCATGTGGTGGAATTGGCGCGGTGGGCCTCGGTTCCGGTGATCAATGGCCTGAGCGATTACAGCCATCCTTGTCAGGCTATGGCCGATGCCTTGACCATCATTGAGCGTTTCGGCAACCGCAAGGGCATCAACGTCACCTTTGTGGGAGATGGGAACAATGTAGCGGTGTCGCTCTCCCAGGTGTGTGCCAAGCTGGGGTGGAACTTTACGTTTGCCGGCCCCGAGGGATACGATATGCCGCCCAAAGCGGTAGCCCTGCTTCACGAGATCGCTCGCCAAACCGGCTCTGCCATTCGCTTCTTGCGGGATCCACACCAGGCGGTGCGCGGCGCCCAGGTGATCTACACCGATACTTGGACCTCGATGGGCCAGGAAGAAGAGGCGGCTCGACGCGAGCAAGTCTTCCCTCCCTATCAGGTGAACGCCCAACTGGTGAGCGAAGCCGACCCAGAAGTGATCGTCATGCACTGTTTGCCGGCCCATCGCGGCCAAGAACTCACTGACGAAGTGGCCGATGGTCCTCATTCAGTGATCTTTCCCCAAGCACACAATCGCCTACACGCTCAGAAAGCCATCCTGGCCCGCTTATTCGACGTCGCTTGATGGGGTGATAACCGGTTATGAACGCTAAAGAGTACATTGCTTTAGAAGATCGATACGGCGCACACAATTACCATCCGCTGGATGTTGTCATTGAGCGTGCCCAGGGTGTATGGGTGTATGACGTAGAGGGCCGCAGGTATCTCGACTTCCTGAGCGCCTATTCGGCCCTCAGTCAGGGACATGTTCATCCGGTGATCCTGGAGGCCCTTATCGAGCAGGCCCGCCGCGTCACCTTAACCTCGCGCGCCTTTCGCAACGATCAACTGCCTCTGCTCTACAAGGAACTCTCTGAGATGACCGGCTATGAAATGGCCTTGCTGATGAATTCTGGCGCCGAGTCGGTGGAGACGGCCATCAAACTGGCGCGCAAATGGGCCTATCAGGTGAAGGGCATTTCGCGCCATCAGGCGGAGATCATTGTCTGCGCCGGCAATTTCCACGGCCGCACCACCACTATCATCTCGTTCTCCACCGAACCGCTCTACCGAGATGACTTCGGACCGTTTATGCCGGGCTTTCTAATTACGCCATATGCAGATGCCGAAGCCATTGCGCGCCTAATCACGCCAAATACTGCAGCCGTGCTGCTGGAGCCGATTCAGGGGGAGGCCGGCGTGGTGATCCCGCCCAAGGGGTATCTCAAGAACGTGGCTGAGATTTGCCGCCGAAATAACGTCCTGTTGATCGTCGATGAGATCCAAACCGGCCTGGGACGAACCGGCAAGCTGTTTGCCTATGAACACGAGGGCATTCGGCCAGACATAGTGGTGATTGGCAAGGCCCTGTCGGGGGGCTTTTATCCCGTATCGGCTGTCCTGGCCGATCGCCCGTTGATGGGTTTGTTCCAACCGGGCGAGCACGGCTCCACGTTTGGCGGCAATCCGCTCGGGGCGGCGGTGGCCCGCGCTGCGTTGCGCGTGATCCGGGAAGAGCAGCTGGTGGATCGGGCGCGTGAAATGGGGGCGTATCTGCTGGAGCGGCTTGCCGAAATCCCTAGTCCGCACGTCAAGGAAGTGCGTGGCCGTGGGTTGTTGATCGGGATCGAGTTGAAGCCCGAGGCCGGCGGCGCTAGGCGCTTCTGCGAAGCGTTGCAACAACGAGGCATCCTGAGCAAAGAAACGCACGAGAATGTGATCCGCATTGCCCCGCCTTTGATCATCGATAAACCGACTATTGATTGGGCAGTGCCGATTTTGCAGGAAGTATTGAATGTGAGATGACAAACGACGGGTGAGGAGAAACCGATGAATATCTGTATTCCCAAAGAACGACGGCCATTTGAGTTCCGTGTGGGACTCTCGCCGGCTGGGGTGGAGATTTTGACCAAAATGGGCCATCAGGTGTGGGTAGAGCACGAGGCCGGCAAGGGGACCGGGTTCAGCGATCAAGAGTATGAGAGAGCCGGCGCTCGGTTGGTGTATTCCGGTGAGGAAATTTACGGGCGGGCCGATCTGTTGCTCAAGGTGGCACGCCCGCTCAAGGAGGAGTTGGAGTGGATGCGCCCTGGCATGGCTATGGCCGGTTTGCTGCATCTGGCTTCGGCCCGCCAGGATAAGATCAATGTTCTACTCAACAAGGGTATTACTGCCATCGCCTATGAGCAGATCGAGTTGCCCGATGGATCGAAGCCGGTGTTGCGCCCTTTCAGCCAGATCTGCGGCTCGACGGCGCCGATGATCGCTGCGCACTGTTTGCAGAACGATCGCGGGGGGCGGGGCATTGTCTTGGGTGGGGTGCCCGGTGTTCCGCCGGCCGAGGTGGCGATCCTCGGTGGTGGTGTGGTGGGAACGTATGCCGCCCAGACGTTCATGCGCCTAGGCGCCCACGTTACCGTCTTGGATCGGGATTTGAACGTGCTACAGCGCCTTCACGATCGCTTGCCAGGAATCTCCACCATGCTTTCCATCCCGCGCAATATCGAGCGTGTGGCGTCCTTTGTAGATGTGTTGGTCGGCGCGGTATTGGTGGTGGGGGAGCGTACCCCGATCTTGGTTAGCCGGGAGGTCGTGCGGTCTATGAAGCCGCGTTCGGTGATTGTGGACATTGATATTGACGAAGGTGGAAGTGTGGAAACCGCTCGACCCACCACCCACGATCAGCCAACGTATGTGGAAGAAGGAGTCATCCACTACTGCGTGCCAAACATTCCTAGCGTGGTTGCTCGCACCTGCACCCATGCGTTTGTGAACGCAGCCATGCCGTTCATCATGGAGTTAGCCTCGAAGGGGATTGAACGAGCGATTGCTGAAAATTCTGCCATTGAGCTTGCAGTCAACACACATCAGGGGAAACTTTCTCATCTTCGTCGCTTGACTGGCCAGAAGGATGTGGATGATGGACTGGACTAGCCTGTATCAATCCCGAGTCTGTTCTGCCGAAGAGGCGGTGCGCGCTATTAAGTCTGGAAATCGCGTTTTTTTGACCGGTAACGTTTCGGTGCCCCAAACGGTATTGGCGGCGCTGGTAGATTATGCGCCCAACCTATCCGATGTGGAGATCGTCCACGTCTTGACTATCGGCCCGGCCGATTACGTCAGTCCGGAGATGCAGGGCCATCTGCGGGTGAACACGATGTTCATCAGCCAAAACACGCGCAAGGCAGTACAGGAAGGGCGAGCCGACTTTACGCCGGTGTTGCTCTCGGAGTTTCCCTTGCTCTTCAAGCGCGGCATTTTGCCTTTGGACGTAGCTTTGATCCATGTCTCGCCGCCTGATGAGCACGGCTTCTGTAGCTTGGGGGTGGAGGTGGGACCAACAAAGACGCCGGCTGAGATGGCCAAGGTGATCATCGCCGAGGTCAACGAGCGGATGCCGCGCACGCTAGGCGATTCGTTCATTCATATCAGCCGCATTCACCATATCGTGCCTGTGAATTATCCCATCCCGGAACTACGCATGGCCGAGGAGGGCGATACAGAAATTGTCGAGCAGATCGCCAGGCATATCGCCGATTTAATCCCCGATGGCGCTACCATGCAATTGGGGATCGGCGCCATTCCCGATGCGGTGTTGAAATACCTGTATCACAAGCGCGATCTGGGCATCCATACCGAACTCTTCTCAGACGGGGTGATCGATTTGGTTAACGCCGGCGTGCTAACCAACGCCCGCAAGACGTTGCATCCGGGCAAGATCGTGGCTGGCTTCTTGATAGGCACCCAACGGTTGTACGATTGGGTGGATGATAACCCGATGATCGAGCTGCACCGCACGGAGTACGTGAACGATCCGTTTGTGATCGCCCAGAACGAGCGCATGGTGGCCATCAACTCGGCAATCGAGGTGGATTTGACGGGCCAGGTGTGCGCCGATAGCATCGGCCCCAAGCTTTACAGCGGCGTAGGTGGTCAGCTGGACTTTATCTACGGCGCCTCACGCGCTAAAGACGGGGTGCCGATCATTGCCCTGCCCAGCACGGTCACGCTCCGGGATGGCACTCGCTTGAGCAAGATCGTGGCTATGCTCAAGCCCGGGGCCGGCGTGGTGACCACGCGCAATCATGTGCGGTATGTGGTGACCGAATACGGCGTTGCCTCTCTGTATGGCAAGACGATCCGCCAACGCGCTCAGGCGCTGATCAACATCGCTCATCCTGATTTTCGCGATGAGCTTACTCGTCAAGCTAAGGAGTTGCATTATCTGTAGAGCCATCGAAGATGGGTTTGAGCTTACCACTAGGGGTGATGCGGCATCGGCTTGGCCGATGTAGCATTGTTTTGTTATGGAAAAGGTGGATGTGAGTTTAACGTCTTGAAAATTCTTGTTGTTAACGCGTCGCCAGAGAGGAATGTGTGTTATCCTGCGATAAGGAGTGTGAGCTATGCATGCGATGCGCAAGGCTAAGATTATCGCTACCTTGGGGCCGGCTAGCCAGAGCGAAGAGACGCTGCGTCGCTTGATCTTGGCCGGCATGAACGTTGCTCGTTTGAATTTTTCGCATGGTACGCATGAAGATCATGCTGTCCTGATCGCTATGATCCGGCGTCTCTCGGCGGAGCTCGACCTGCCGGTGGCGATTCTGCAGGATTTGCAGGGCCCCAAGGTGCGCGTCGGCGATCTGCCTCGGCCGTTGATGCTCAAAGTAGGAGCGGAGGTCACGTTATACCCGGAGGGTCATCCCCGGCCAGCGTCAGCTGGGTTGTTGATCCCGGTGTGCTTCGAGGAAATGTTTGAAGCTGTTCGACCTGGGGATGCGCTCTTGCTGGACGATGGCCGGCTACGTTTGCGTGTCGAGTCGTCTGAGGAGCATGCCGTGGTGGCGCGCGTCGAGGTCGGGGGACCGCTCTCCTCCCATAAGGGGATCAACCTGCCGGGGGTTCGGCTGCGAATCGCTGCCTTCACCGAGAAGGACGAAGCCGACCTGGCTTTTGGCTTGGCCCATGGCATAGACGCAGTTGCGGTTTCGTTTGTTCGCTCGGTGGAAGACGTGCTCAAGGTGCGCACTGCCATGAAACGGATGGGTTACAACAACAGTCAAAAGCGTGCCCCGATGGTGATCGCCAAGATCGAGAAACCAGAGATCTTGGACGATTTCAACCGCTTGTTGGAAGTGGTAGATGGTGTCATGATTGCTCGTGGCGATTTGGGCGTAGAGATGCCACCCGAAAAGGTTCCGGTTTTGCAGAAGAAGATCATCCAGCAAGCCAATGCTCATGCTAAGCTGGTGATCACAGCCACGCAAATGCTGGAGTCGATGGTTTCTAATCCACTTCCGACGCGTGCTGAGGCTTCCGATGTGGCCAATGCCATTTTCGACGGAGCCGATGCAGTGATGCTCTCTGGCGAGACGGCCGCTGGCCAATATCCGGTCGAGGCGGTGGCAATGATGTCGCGCATTGTGGTCGAGGCTGAGACGCACTACGTGGAATGGGGAAAGCCACGCTCGTTTGACGGCTTAGGCGATAGCGATGCAGCGGCAATGGCACGCGCGGCGTATGAGATCGCTCGCGACCGGGATGTGGCGGCCATTGCCGTGTTCACCGTGCAGGGACGCACAGCTCAGTTGATCTCCAAGACTCATCCCAACGTGCCAATCTTGGCCTTCACTCCGCAGGAGGACACCTATCGCCGCCTATCGTTCTTGTGGGGGGTGATGCCGCGCTTGGTTCCCTTCGCTAGCACAGTGGAGGAGATGTTGTTTCATGTAGAGACGGCCATCTTGAAGGACAATATGGTCCGACCGGGCCAGCAGGTGGCGTTGGTCTGCGGGTTCCCGGTCGGAGCCTTGCGACCGCCAAATATGGCGTTGCTACACACCGTGGGGCAGGAGTCACGGCGTGTTCAAGCGTAGCAAAGTGATGGAGTAAGGCGGGAAAGTGTAGCGCGCCCTGCCGTTAACCACTTGAACCGGCAGCGAGGGCACGGTGGCGAGGTTGTCGGGAATGTTGGTCAGATTGTTGAAGGTCACTGTGGTGGCGTTCAGCGAGGTGGCTTTCACGACGTCGGCGCTTGCCGTCGCAATGCGACCCCGAGATAGACGGATCAGCGCCTGGCGCGGTTGCCCGGTTTTGTTGATCACCAGGACGGTGAATTGCTTTTGAGTTCTGCGGCCGGCATATACGCTCAACATGTAGGCCGGCGCTGTGCTGCTCGATTGGAGCATGGAACTGCCAAACCGCGCCCAGAGCGGGAAGGCGAAATATTGCGGCGTGCGCGTGTAGTGATCATCGGCCAGCAGCAGGTCGTAACAGGAGCCGGTCGCCTGGGAGCATCCGTTGGATAGGTTCCATTGGTTGAACATGAAATATCCATGTCGGATTGCCTGTCCAATGCTCTCGGCAAGGAAGAGCATGTTGCCGGCGGTTTTCATCTGTCGCCGATAGTCCAGGTCGTGGAAGTAAACCAAGTTGAACTCGTTGGCGGCGATAGGGATATTGCGCCCAGCGGCGTAATCTTGGAATGCTTGATTCAAGGTGCGCCGGAGATCGCGCCAGTGCTGTCTGGGCTTGGCGAGGATTTCGGTCCAGCTGGTCGGCGGTTCGCCGTAAGGATAGGGGTGGATGACGTAGTAGTCCATGGCTGAGCCGGCTTCCCGCAACACCTTGCGGCCCCACTCGTTGTACATGGTTACATCCTCTATGCCCACCGCGCCAACCAAGATCGAGGGATCGACCGCTTTCATGGCGTTCCGTATAGTCAGGAAGCCATCGTGGTTGGAATCGCCGTGAACGTACTCATATCCATCGCAGGTCCAGGCGTCTTCCCATCCCCACGGGACGCATTCGCTGCCTGCTCGGCTTGGCTTGGCGCCATATACTTCGTTGCCGATTTCCCAATATTCGATGTAAAACGGCTCTGGGTTGCCGTGGTCGGCCCGCAGTTGGGCCCAGTATCCCACGGTTTTCCAGTCCTGCCCATATCGGTCTATGCCAATCGGACGACTGTCTGAGACCGAGCCGTTGAAGAAGGCCACTAGCGCCGCTGCCTCTTGAGCGCTCACGTTGACGTTGACCACGTAGATGGCCTTCATGTTGACGGCGCGCAGGAAGTTGATGAAATCCGTTGGGCGAGCGATCCAACTGCTTATGTCCCAGCCGTCTTCACCGCAGGGATGGGCATTGCCTACCTGATAGGTGCGTCGCTCGCAGGAGAGCCAACCGTAGAAGTTGCTCCAGCTCCCGCCGGGGATGCGCAGGTATTTGATGCCAGAATGGCGGGCGCGGCGCCGAAAGTCCTGATCCTCAAAACGGGCTTGGCCCAACCAAGCCGGCAAGTTGGACCCCAACATCAGCGGGCTAATGTTGCGAATCGTTTGATCCACCTGGACGGTGATCGTATAGGTGTTCGTTGTCGCCTGGACCGGCGCGCCTAACGGCGCGAGCAGGGATCCAAAAATGACAAGAAGGGCGAATAGGACAAGTAGCCGTTTCATGGTTTTTTGCTCCGCGTATAGAGTTAATGCACACTTCCCCGAGGCGACTTCCCCGCTCCTCTCGTTTATTCCTTGCCGGCAACGATCAGACCGATCCCGATCAACAGGCCACCCAGCAGGAACAGGGGCGTGATTCGCTCTCCCAAGAAGGTAGCTCCCAGGATGGTGCCGACTACCGGCTGGGCAAAAAAGGTCAGCGAAGCGATGGCCGCTGGCAGGGCTGCAAAGGCGTAGTTCCACAGGAACATGGCGATGGCAGTGGAGATAATTCCTAGGAAGAGAACGCCGCCGATCACGCCAGGCGTAATGGTGCCCAGACCCTGTGTGGTCATCTCCCAAGCGCCGAAAAGCAAGCTGGTGGGCAGGCCGCCGAGAAGCATGATGGCGCTGGCAGTCACCAGGTCACCGTTTTGGGACACTTTGCGCACCAACACCGAATACAATGCCCAGGTCAACGCCGCAGCCAGGAGCAGCAGGTTCCCCAAGAAGAGATGAGGAGAAAGCTCAGCCGTGCGTGGGTCGATCACCGCTACAACGCCGATGGTGGCAATAACCAGGGCGAGCACTTGGCGCTTTGTGAGCCGCTCGTTGAGCAGCAACGGGGCGAAGAGCGCCACGAAGGCTGGCGTGGCCGATGTGACCAGTGCACCGTTGGAAGCGGTAGAGAGCTTGGTCCCGACGAATTGAAAGCCCAGTGATACGCCATATCCTACGAACCCCACTAGGAACATCTGCCAAACCTGTTGGAGGGTGAACGCAGCGCGAGGGCGGAACAGGATCACGATGCCCAAGCTGAGGGCGCCTAGGATCAAGCGACTAGATAGTAAGGAAAAGGGCGGAATGACTTCCAACACTGCCTTGCTGACCACATACATGCCCCCCCAGATCGAGGCAGCGGCGAGACCAGAGAGAAGACCAGGGAGAAGACGTTTCGGCATGCGAAAATTATACTTAGCAGAAGTATGGTCGCAAGAAAAGCTCGCTCTACGGAATTGTTGGGAGGGCGAGGAAACTTTACACCGTTGTAAGGCTTGTCTGTCGTGCAAACGATCGTGAACGATCCATTTGGATGGCAAACGCAGGGCAAGAAAAAGCCCGCCGGTGATGGGCCGTCGGGCGAATCGGCGCTTTTGTGCCTAGAACATCATGCGGTTGACCATCTCGATCGTCTCTGGAGCGGGCCGCAGGTCCTTCTCGGTCAGGCGGTTCAACGGTGTATCTACTAGGTGGAAGGTGTCGGTAAAGCTCGGCCGGTTCGATTCCACGTAGATCAGGCCAGTGACCAGCCAATTGTTGCGCTGAGCTTCCTCGAGCATTTTGAGCGCTTCCCAGCGGTGGGTGGGGTTGTAATCCCGCTCTAGTTTCTTGAGCACGATCACCGACCCATCGTGCAGTTCTACCTCCAGGGTGGCACCCGGTTCGATGTCTTCGATCATGATCTCATCGCGAGCGGGGACGAACAAGAGTTCGTGTAGGGGAGCTTCGTGGTCCTTGCCCCAGGTGTAGGAGTGGTAGGCGTTTTCTTGATTGTTGAATGTGACACAGGGGCTGATGATGTCAAACACCGCAATTCCGCGATGGGCGATGGCTGCCTTGAGCAGCTCTTTAACTTGCTTGGGGTCGCCGGCAAAGGATCGGGCCACGAAGGTGGCGTTGGCAGCAATGGCTTCCATGCAGATGTCCACCGGCATATATTGGTTGACGCCCTGCTTTTTCAACTCTAGCCCCACCTCGGCGGTGGCCGAGAATTGACCTTTGGTCAGGCCGTATACGCCATTGTTTTCGACGATGTACAGCATATCTACATTGCGGCGGACAACATGTTTGAATTGTCCCATGCCAATGCTGGCGGTATCGCCGTCGCCTGAGACGCCGATGGCGTGCAGGGTGATGTCGGCAAACAAGGCGCCGGTAGCCACCGAAGGCATGCGACCGTGTAGACCGTTAAACCCAAAGGATCGATTGAGGAAGTAGTTGGGCGATTTGCTCGAGCAGCCGATACCGCTGAATTTGACAATTTTCTCCGGCGGGATGCTCATCTCGTAGCAGGCAGTGATGATCTGGTTGGCGATTGAGTTGTGTCCGCAACCTTGGCACAGGGTGGTGGGGTTTCCTAGATAATCTTTTCGCGTCAGGCCAATGGCATTGACCTGTTGAGGAGCTCCGGCAAGGGGAAGGGTCTGGGTCATGTTGGGACTCCTTGGCTATAAACTCTGAACCGATTCGGAAGCAGGTTGGGATAGATGTTGTAAGATTCCTTCCTGCACCCACTTGGCTGAAGCCGGCAATCCGTCCACGTAGGCCACCGAGCGCAGTTTGGGCGCCAAGGCGGGATATGCTGCGCACAGCAGTTGGCACATCTGACCATCGCGATTCATTTCGATCACGATCACGGTGTTGTGTTTTTCGATGAAGGCCGGCACTTCTTCGGTGAACGGCAAGGCCCGAATGCGCAGCGCGCTTAACTTCAGGCCGGCCGCAGCCAACCGAGCGCGGGCTTCTTCTACGGCCGGCTCGGTCGAACCGTAGAAGATCAAACCAGCTTCAGCCCCTTCAACCTGCTGCACGATCGGCCTAGGGACGTATTGTTCGACTGTTTTGTACTTCTTCTTCAGTCGCTGCATCAACCGCCAGTAAACGTTGGGATCTTCACTGTAGCGGGCGTATTCGTCGTGACCGGTGCCACGAGTGAAGTAGGCCGCTTTGGGGTGCATGATCCCGGGCAAGGTGCGCCAGGGGATGCCGTCATCGTCAACATCGAGGTAGCGACCCCAGTTGCCATCCAGTTTTTCCAGATCCTCCTCGCGCAGGATCTTGCCGCGATCCATCGGCCGGTTTGGATACTCGAATGGTTTGCTCATCCACTGGTTCATGCCGAGGTCTAAGTCGCTCAGCACAAAGACCGGCATCTGTAACCGTTCGGCGATATCAAACGCCTGCCAGCCGAACTCGAAACATTCCGAGATGCTGCTCGGCAGCAGGATCACCGATTGTTTGTCGCCATGGCTGATATGGGCGACAAAGGTCAGATCGCCCTGGGAGGTGCGCGTTGGCAGACCCGTCGAGGGGCCGATGCGTTGGACATCCCAGATCACCACCGGCACCTCAGCATAGTAGGCCAGTCCGGCAAACTCGGCCATCAGCGAGAGGCCTGGCCCAGAGGTAGAGGTCATGGCCCGTAGGCCGGCCCAGCCAGCGCCAATCGCCATGCCCAAGGCGGCCAATTCGTCTTCCGCCTGCACCACGGCGTAGGTGCGCTTGCCGTCCTCGCGCTTGCGAAGCATGGGAAGATAATCGTTGAGCGCTTCGGCCAACGACGAGGCCGGCGTGATCGGATACCAGGCAGCAAATTGCAATCCGCCGTAGATGGCGCCCAAGGCGGCGGCGGTGTTGCCGTCGGCCATGATCAGGCCGTTGGTTTTGTCCATCGGCTCTAGCACGAACGGGTCGCTTTTGGTCAGGTTGGCCCTGGCCCATTCGGCGCCGGCTTTTACAGCGTTGAAATTCATCATTGTCGGTTTTTCGCGTTTCTTGAAGTGAAAGGCCAGCGCGTCGTAAATCCTCTCCAGGTCGATCCCGATCATCTCGGCCAGAACGCCTACGTACACCATGTTGGCCACCAAATCGCGCAAGTGAGGCGGGACGTCTTTTTGCTCTCGGATGATCTGCTTGATGGCCATTGGATATACGGTCACATCGTTGCGGTTGATGGGGAGCTTGATGTCATCGGCATAAAAGAACACGCCGCCTGGCGCCACATCGGCCAGGTCGCGTGTATACGAGGCCGGGTTCATGGCGATGACAATGTGGGGTTGATCATCACGTGCTAAAAAGCCGTCTTTGTTGACGCGGACGGTGTACCAGGTCGGTTGGCCTTGGATGTTGGAGGGGAAGAGGTTTTTCCCACTGACCGGGATGCCCATCTTGAAGATGGCCCGTAAGATGGTCGTATTGGCGGTTGACGAGCCTGAACCATTCACGGTGCCAATCATGATTGAAAAGTCGTTGACGATTTTCTGGGTCATGTCACTCCTCGAGTGAGACAAGATCGGTTTTTGGTTCGTCGGACAGAGTGATGGCGTGCTTGATCAGATCCGAGTGCTTGATTAACGCTTGGTAGCCGGCCTCAATGTCGCCGGCGCAAATAGCGTCCACCATTTGCTGGTGATACGTCCACACTTCGGTCAGGTAGGCATAATCGGTGAAGACGCTTAAGCCAAAGATTTCATATGCGTCCCAATAAGCATAGAGCAAGCCCTCTACGAAGGGATTGTTCAGTCGTCGGAAGATGGTCAAGTGCAATTCCCGATGTTCGGGGTGGGGGATCTCGATCGGTATCCCGCGCAGCTTGTCCCAGGCGCGTTTGACCAATTGCTTCAGGGTTGCGTGGTCTTCTGGTTGTAGCAGTGGAACGGCCTCGTGCCAGTAGGCGGCTTCAATATGGCGGCGCAGATCGGCAAAGGCCAAGAAGTAGTTTCGGTCAAGCGCCATGGCGTAGCGTAGGCTCTGACGAATGGCAGGGAAAAAGGAATAGGGCTGCCGACGGATACCGGTGCGCGGTTTGACTTCTACCAGCCCCAGCGTCCGGGCCACCTCCAATTGTTCACGCAGCAAGGCGACCGAGAGCCCCAACTCCCGGCTCAAGGTGGTGAGGGCCGGCAAAGGCTGATCGTCTGGCTTGTGGTTGGCCAGATAGCGCAGGAATTCAGAGAGGCCGTTTTCCAGGCGGTCATTTATCATATGATTTTATAAATTAATCGGATAAATATGACAATTGAGAATATACCCCAAAACCAATCGGCTGTCAAGGATAGTGGTTCAGTTCAGGCGCATCTCGGTATTCCCCTTTCTGCATGGGTTGTGAGGTGGTTTTCGGACTGCCTCACAACCGATTTAACCACACGTTTACAATCACCCAAACATTGAACGTTCTCTCAAGACAGGATATACTCAATGAGGAGCAAACCTTGTGGGAACGCCCGGCGTAGTTTGTTCGTCTTAGTTCCAGATTCCGTTAGTGTCCTAAGGAGGATACGATGAAACGGTTCTTTACGTTGAGCATGGCTGCTATCTTGCTAGTGGTTTTGGTTATATTGGTTTTGCCGGTAGAAACGGGGCTTCGTTCGGCAGTTGCTGCTACACGTTGCAACGCTGCCCAGTTCATTGCCGATGTTACCGTGCCAGATGGTGCGATTTTTGCCCCGGGCGCTACCTTCAAGAAAACCTGGCGACTGAAGAACGTTGGCACGTGCACATGGACCACCGACTATAGTCTGGTCTTCGTCGGGGGTGAGCAGATGGGCGGCCCTGCCTCGGTCAAGTTGCCGGCCAGAGTCGCCCCTGGACAGACGATCGATCTCTCGGTGGACCTGACCGCTCCCGCAGCCGCCGGCCGTTATCGCGGGAATTGGCAATTGGCCGATGCTTCGGGCGTGCGCTTCGGCTTGGGAGCCGCTGCCCAGGGTGTGTTTTGGGTAGAGATCGTTGTTTCAGGAGGGGGCGAGACTGGAGTGGTATATAACTTCGCCGAAAACGCTTGCCAGGCTGCCTGGTCCAGCGCAGCGGGGGTGCTCCCTTGCCCGGGAACGGATGGGGATGCCAAAGGCTTCGTCTTGAAACAGGCCAATCCGAAGCTAGAGAATGGCACCGCCGATCCCAACCCCGGCTTGTTGGTCGCCCCTCAAGGGGTGACGAGCGGTTACATTCAGGCGGTCTATCCGGCGTTTCGCGTTCAGACGGGAGACCGGTTCCAGGCCATCGTCAGTTGCGAGCACAAAGCTACTTCGTGTTATGTGGCCTATCGCCTGGATTATCAGATTGGCTCCGGGCCAGTGCAGACTTTCTGGTCGTTCCGCGAAAAGTACGAGGGGCAGTTCTATCGCGCTAACTTGGACCTCAGCCGTCTGGCCGGCCAGGAGGTGAAGTTCATCCTTCATGTGAACGCCTACGGCGCTCCTAGCGGCGACCGCGCCCTGTGGGGCAACCCGGTCATTTATCGCCCCACCCCTGGCGCAGTCACTCCAACGCCAGGCCCACCTACCCCTGGCTGCGATCGGGCACAGTTCATCGCCGATGTCACTGTTCCGGATGGCACGCTCTTTGCACCCGGCGCAACGTTCAAAAAGACGTGGCGCTTGAAGAACGTCGGTACCTGCGCTTGGACCACCAGTTATGCTTTGGTCTTCTCCAGCGGTGAGCAAATGGGGGGGCCGGCCTCTGCCCCCTTCCCGATCAGCGTTGCTCCAGGACAGACGGTGGACCTCTCGATTAATCTGACGGCCCCTTCGACAGGAGGCACCTATCGTGGCTACTGGATGCTACGCAATGCCGCCGGCCAGACCTTCGGCATCGGAAGCGGCGCCAACAAACCGTTTTGGGTGGAGATCCGCGTGAGCGGACCAACCGCTACCCCTGGCACGTCTACACCTCCGGCTACCCCTACCCCAGCCGGCCCAACTCCCACCCCGGCCTCTGATACCGCCTATGATTTCGCGGCCAACGCTTGCTCGGCTCGCTGGGTGAGCGGCGCCGGCGTGCTCCCTTGCCCAGGGGCCGACAATGATCCGAACGGTTTTGTGTTGCGCCTGGATCAGCCCAAACTCGAAACAGGCGCCACCGACCTGCGGCCGGCCCTGTTGACCCATCCTCAACTCGTCACCAACGGCTACATCCGGGGCATCTACCCGCCGTTTCGCGTGCAGGCCGGCGATCGATTTCAGAGCATTGTCAACTGCCAATACGGCGCCACCTCCTGCTATGTGATCTTTCGCCTGGACTATCAAATTGGCGATGCGGCCCCACGTACCTTTTGGGCCTTTGCTGAGAAATTCGAAGGATTCTACTACCAGGCCAACCTGGATCTCTCCTCCCTGGCCGGCAAAGAGGTGAAGTTCATCCTGACCGTCCTGGCCGGCGCTTCGGCCAGCGGTGATCGCGCCCTATGGGTAGCGCCGCGCATTCAACGCTCGGGCGGCGCAACACTGCCTACCGCCACGCACACCACCGCGTCCACGGCAACCCCGTCACCGACGGCTACCGTGGCCTCCACCGACACCCCGCTCCCAACCGACACCCCAACTCCCACCGCCACCTCCTCCACCTCAAACCATCTTCTCGCCGGACGGGTAGGGTTCTTTAGTCGCTAAGCTTAGGATAGCTAGTCACCGATCATTTTGCTCTTGGGCGAGCCGATCCCTCGCTTTCCGTGGGAGAAGAGCGGTGAACGCATCGGAGGACTATGGACACGTTTCCTGATCGTCCACTGTTGTTGCTTGTCGATGACGATCCCTCCATCGCAGCAACAGTCGCTCCCTTTCTGGAGCGCGCCGGCTTCCGTGTCTTGACTGTCTCCGATGGCGCCACTGCTCTAGAGAAAGCCCATTCCCATCGTCCGGCGCTGATCATCCTCGACGTGTTGATGCCCCGCCTGGATGGGCGAGAAGTATTGCGCCGCTTGCGCCGGGAGAATGTGTGGATTCCGGCCATCCTGCTCACCCAGGTAGGCGAGGCCTCTGAGCGGGCGTTGGCGTTGGAGGAAGGCGCCGATGATTACCTGAACAAACCCTTTGACCCCTACGAGCTCTTGGCGCGCATCCGCGCCGTGTTGCGGCGCACTCGACCCGGAGAACGCTCACTTTCTACCTCCTGGATGCTTTCCGCCTTAGACCTACGCCTCGATCGTCGGGCCCGTCGCGCCTTCTTCAAAGAACAACCCCTCGACCTCACCCCAAAGGCCTTTGCCGTGTTGGAATACCTGATGACCCATCCCGATGAATGCCTGTCGCGCGAGCGGTTGCTTGAGGCTGTCTGGGGATGGGATTATCCGGTCGGCACGCGCACCGTAGACACCCGCATTGCTGAACTGCGCCGTGTCTTGGAGGATGATCCTGAGCAGCCGCGCTACATCGAAACGGTTGCTGGAGAAGGATATCGCTTTGTTGCGCCGGTCACTGGGCAGTAGGTTTGCGTTGTCTAGTGGACGATCCAGCGAGCATGAGACGCCTAGCTTCCCTTCTTGAGTGGTTAAATCGTTGGTTCAGCACGCTTTGGGTGCGGTTGGGGATCGTGCTGTTGCCGGTTGCGCTAGGGGGAATGGTAGCCTTCTACGTGCAGATCGTCATTCGCCCATTGCCGATCCTGGCCTTTCGCATCGATATTGGAACCGCTGTGCTGCTGGCTGGCCTGTTTCTGACCCTGTTGCTCGGGGCCTATTTCTTCGGCGACGAATCGCGCTCCTGGTTTGCCCGAGATGAGATCGTTGCCATGCGCCATGAGCTAGAAGAGAGCCGCCGTCAATTCATCCGCCGCTTGGATCACGAGCTCAAGAACCCGCTCACCGGTTTGCAAGCCGCCTTGGTCAACATGGCCGAAGCACCCGACGAAGCCGACCGGGCACGGGCGGCTGAGAATGCCCGTCAAGCCCTGGAACGGCTGCGTCGTTTGTTGGCCGATTTGCGCAAATTGGCCGAACTAGACGAGCAATCGCTAGAGCGCCTGCCGGTGGATATTCCGGCCTTGCTCGAAGAGGTGACTGATGCCGTGCGCAGCCTGCCGAGCGCTCAAGGGCGGGCCATCCACCTGCTGATCAGCCGTGTACCTTGGCCCTTCCCACCGGTGCGTGGCGATCGCGATCTGCTCAGCTTGGCCTTTTACAACCTGATCGAGAACGCCCTCAAATTCACCACGTCTCAGGACACGGTGGAGATTCGCGCTCTAGAAGACGGCAAGGTCATCCTTGTTGAAGTGGCCGATAGCGGCCCAGGCATCCCGCCGACTGATCTGCCGAAGATCTTCGAGGAGCTCTATCGGGGGGTGAATGCGCGCAGGGTCGAAGGATCCGGCTTGGGGTTAGCTCTGACTCGGCGCATCGTTCGGTTGCACGGCGGGACGCTCGAGGTTCGATCCCGTCAGGACGAGCCGCGCGGCACGGTATTCACTGTTCGCCTGCCGGTTGCCCGATGAAGTGCCTGTTACAAAACTGTAACCTCCCCGTCATTTGGCGGTAACAGTCCCAGGGTATAACAGAGCATGGAGAGAGTTATGCCGTGCTCAGAAACCGAGTTGATCGCCCGCCTGCAAGACGGTGATTTAGAAGCCTTCAACGCCTTGGTTTTGCTGTACCAGGACATGCTGTATAATCTGGCCGTGCGTATCTTGCAAGATGAGGATCGCGCTGCTGACGCTCTCCAAGAAGCCCTGATTTCTGCCTTTCGCAGTTTACACACCTTTCACGGCGGATCGTTTCGCTTATGGCTGGCGCGCGCCGTGATCAATAAGTGCTACGACGAATATCGTCGCTCCGTGCGTCATCCGGTTTTGCCGCTGACAGTTCACTACGATGGGGAAGAATTGGAGGAGAGCGAGCGTCTGCGCGATCCGGCTCCCTCGCTTGAGGCCTGTTTCGACACTCGGGAGTTGAACAGGGCCATTCGAGCTTGTCTGAAGTCGTTGCCGTTCAAATATCGCACGGTTCTGACATTGGTGGATGTAGAGGGACTATCGTACGAGGAGGCGGCTGCGATTTTGGGTATTCCGGTGGGAACGGTGAAAAGCCGTTTGGCGCGTGCCCGCCTGAGCATGCGCCTTGCTCTGCAAGCCTACCGACATCTTTTGCCTCATGCCTATCGAACCACCCAAGCCCAACCAATTTAAGAGAACCGTTTCACCCTTTCTCCGAAGCAGACTGCGATGGGCGACTCTTTGGCTGGAGATCGCCCTGCTTCTCGCTCTCGCCTCGTGCGGGACCTTGGAAGTGCGCCTGATCACCGAGCAGGATCTCACCCCAAGCGTCGCTTCCGACTCTACTCCAGCCGGCCCGCTCGCCCTAAGCCTGGATTCCTCCTCCGAGCAGATTCGTCAGCGCATTGCAGAGAGCCCCTACCATTGGCAAACGCTGTTCGTAGATGCCCAGATCGTCGATCAAGGGGAAGCGCCGCAGCGAGTCCAGGTTTGGATCGATCGACCAGCCTTTTCGTTTCGTTTGCTCAGTGGCCTTCTGGGCGGTTTTGCCCAAACGGTGCGCATTGCCAACGGGATGTCCTTGCTCGAAGTGGACATTCCCAGCGGTCGATCGTCGATTCAGCCGTTGCAAATGATACCGGCGGATGAACCTCTCAACCCAGAGAGTATTCGGGCGCTAGAGAGCGAGATCAGGCCTCACCCTTTATCGTCGTTCCTGGGTCCCCAGGTGGGTGTGCTGGTGTTTCCTTCGAGTTTGGCTCAGAACCAGGGGATGTTTCGCCCAGTCGGCATGGAAGTGGTGGCCTATCGCCTGGCCTTGATTGTGGAATGGATCGCTGACGGTCAGACCCTGCCGTCCTACCGCGCCTGGGTGGACGTGACCAGCGGTCTATTTTTGCGCTATCAGCGATTCGATAACGAAGGGGGAACGGAGGTGATCAGCGAGGCAAGCATCGTGCGCATTGATTATGATTTGCCGTTTCCGAGCGATCTCTTTCAAACCCGGCTGCGTGCCATGCCCAATTTTGTCGAGGGACCGTTGGCGCTTGAGTCGGCGGCGGTCACGCCGGCTGCCTTCGAGGGGCATGATTCATTGGGATGGGTGTATGCCTTCGTGCGGAACAACACCTATCCTTTGCCTGGTGTGCGTTTGATCCGCTTGCCGGCTTCGTGTGCGGCCGGCCGCATCCCTTGCCCGGCGGTTGAGGTGCTTCCAACACCGGTCGACTTGGTGGCTTCGCTTCAACCGCTGGTCTGGTCGCCGACTCGAACTGAAGCGGCTTGGACGTATCCCTTGGATCAGAATCAGCACATCTGGACGGTGTATCGCTTCGACCCTGTTGCGCTGGTCTGGCATGAGTTGGTGCAGATGGAACAGTACCTGGACTCGCCGACGTGGTCACCGGATGGAGAATGGGTTGTGTTTCGCGCTCAGGATGGGCAGGGCGGCAGTGAGATCTTTGCCGTTCATCGTGAGGGCGGGGATGTGAAGAATTTGATCGCCGATGTGGGGTTGCTCGAAGACGGCAATCCTTACACAATAGAAGGTTGGCTACGCGGCGAGCTGATTGTGCGCTCGGCTTCGCTGGCCGGTAAGCAAGCCATTTATTTGGTGCGGGTAGAGGAGGGTACGGTGCGCCCCTGGCCGGCAGAACGGCCGTTCCACGAGGGAATGGTGGAGTCGCCCGATGGTTTCTTGTTGGCCTACGTTCACTTCGACGAGCCCTCTCGGCGGCGAATTGTGAGGATTCTCGATGCCAATGGCACACCGTTAAACAATTTGGCGGCGTTTGCCGCTGGATCGGTGCTTCAGTTAACCTGGTCACCCGATGGGCGTAAATTGGGGTTTAGCCATTGGACCGAGATGGCATCTAGCGTCTACATCGTCCAGCGCGATGGTCGTAGCTGGCAACAGGCCTATGCGAGCAACAGCGAGGCCCGCTTCGTGTTCTCTCCCGATGGAGATAGTCTGTTGGTGCAGGCCATGGACGCTTTGGGAGAGCATCTTTATTTTGTGGATTTGACCACGCTCGAGTCGCGCTTGGTTCAAGCGCCCGGCGTGGGTCTGGAGGAAAGTTGGCTCTGGCCGGTGTGGGTGCGATGAGCGTTCAGCGGAGCGAGGCCGGCGATGCGCAGTCCGTCTTCTAGGATGGCTTTCACTCGGTCGCCGTGGCGGGTTTCGCAATATACCCGCAAGATTGGCTCGGTGCCGCTGAAGCGGATCAGCATCCACCCGCCATCTTCGAGTTTGAATTGAAAACCGTCTAGGGTGCTCAGTTCAAGGACCTTCAAACCGCCGATGGTGGCAGGGTTGGCGCCTAGGATCATCTTTTCGCGGGCGAGGCGATCGCCGGTGAAGGGACTATCTATGCGGTCGTAGAAGTACTCGCCGCCCAGTTTGTCGAACAGGTTGCAAAGCAGTTGAGTGGGTTTCTTGCCGGTTTTTACCATGAAATCGAGCATGTACAGGCCAGCTAAGATTCCATCCCGCTCAGGGACGTTGCCGCGGAAGGCGTAACCGCCCGATTCTTCACCCCCGATCAAGGCGTCGGTCTCCAACATCTTGGGGGCCACATATTTGAAGCCCACGCCGGTTTCGTGGACGCGCACCCCGTATAGTTCGCCCAGACGGTTGAGCATGGTGGTGGTGGAGATGGTCTTCACGATGTCGCCGCGCAGGCCGCGGATCTCCAGCAAATAATAGGTCAGCAGGGCATACACCCGCAACTGATTGATGAATTGTCCCTTTTCGTCGCCAATGCCACAGCGATCGGCATCTCCGTCAGTGACCAGCAGAACGTCGGCGCCGTGTTCCACCGTCGCCCGCAGGCCGGCGTTGATGTTCGGTGGGATCGGCTCAGGGCGCGTCATTTCTGGGAAGATCGGATTGCGTCCGTTGTGGATCTCGATCACTTGGGTTTTTCCGCCGGCCAATAGGCGCGTGAACCAGCCGGCTCCGTTGCCCCACATCGAGTCCACCACTACCTTCAAGCCGGCATCCCTGATCGGTTGGAGGTCGATCAGACCGTCGCGCGTCAGATGTTCGATGTAGGGTGTGGCGGCGTCGAATTTAACGATCCGACCTTCGGCTTCGGCCTGGGGGAGAGGCAAGCGCTTAACCTGAGATACCTCGTCGGGGATAGCGGCTTCGATCGCCTTCAGACCTTCGGGATCAATGGCCCCACCTGTCTCGTTGCGGACCTTGAAGCCGTTGTCAGTGGGAGGATTGTGACTGGCCGTGATGTTGATGGCGCCAGCTGCTCTTTTGTCCACCACGGCATAGGCGATGACCGGCGTCGGGGTTGCCTCTTGGGTGAGATACACATTCAGGCCATTCCCGGCCAACACTTCGGCCGCTGCAGCGGCAAAGTGTTCGCTTCCGAAGCGCTTGTCGTATCCTACCACCACCCATTGACCGTGTTTACCGTGATCGAGAAGGTAATGGGCGAAGCCTTGGGCGCAACGTCGAACGTTGTCGAACGTATAATCTTCGGCTATCACTCCTCGCCAGCCATCGGTGCCGAATTTAATCTTGATGGACATGGACTCTGCTCCTGGAACGAGATGCGGTGGAGTGGATTATAACGTAAGTTTGACACCCCGGATTTGACGCCTGTTTTCTCGGTTTTGTGTTATAATCTCGCTGCCCCGCCGGAGGATGGGCGGGGTATATTCTGCCCGGACAGGCAACACATGTCCCATCTCACACGCCCCCGGACTCAGCGGTGCGTGCTGCGGACCGGACGGACGCAGCGGCCGGAGAGAATGAACGGGGCGGAGGCAAAACGCACGGAGGTAGATTTCCCATGGCTAGTATTTCTATGAAAGCTCTTCTGGAGAGCGGCGTCCACTTTGGGCATCGTACCAACAAGTGGGATCCCCGCATGAGGCCGTATATCTTCACCGAACGCAACGGCATTCATATCATCGATCTGCAACAGACGGTCAGGTTGCTCAATCAGGCCCATAATGTCGTGCGTGACACCGTGGCCAAAGGCGGGATCGTCCTCTTCGTGGGCACCAAACGTCAGGCCCAAGAAACGGTGAGGGAAGAGGCCTTGCGCTGCGGCATGCCCTATGTCACTGAGCGTTGGCTGGGCGGTATGTTGACCAACTGGGTCACCATTCGCCAGCGCATCTTGGAGCTGGACCGCTTGGAGAGGATGCGCGATAGCGGCGAGCTTAATCGCCTGACCAAGAAGGAAGCCCTGTTGATTCAGCGCGAGATCGCCCGTCTGCAGGTGCGGCTAGAAGGCATTCGCAATATGAAACGCTTGCCGGACATGCTGTTTATTGTGGATGTCGGGCGAGAGGCGGCGGCTATCCACGAGGCCAATTTGCTCAAGATCCCGATTGTGGCGTTGGTGGATACCAACTGCAACCCTCAGAACATTGACTACGTTATCCCGTCTAACGATGATGCGATTCGCGCCATCAAGCTGCTAGTGGGTCGGATTGCCGATGCCATTTTGGAGGGCAAGGCCATGCGCAAAGAAGAGGAGGCAGAAGCCGAGGCTTTGACCGCCCAGGAGAAGCTGGTCGGCGGCAGGCCGGCCCCCCGACGGGTGGTGGAAGCGGCCGATGTGGATGAGATCGGTGAAGACGATTTGCTGGGCGAATCCACGTTGGCCAAGTTGAGGAAATCGCGCAAGATGCTCGAGGAAGAGATCGTGGAGGAAGAGGCCGAGGAGGAGGCCGAAGAAGAGGCCGAAGAATGACAGCGAAGGCACCTATCTCAACACTCAAGTTAGAGGAAAATCAAGATGGCGATTACAATTGAAATGGTCAAAGAGTTGCGCGCGGCAACCGGCGCCGGCATGCTGGATTGCCGAAAAGCGCTTGAGGAAGCCAATGGCGATGTCCAGAAGGCCATGGAATTGCTGCGACAGAAAGGAATGGCTACGGCTGCGAAGCGCTCCGATCGCGTTACTTCCAACGGGGTGATCGAGCTGTACTCGCATGGCGGCGGTCGAGTAGGCGTGATGGTCGAAGTGAATTGTGAGACCGATTTCGTAGCCCGTTCGGAGAAGTTCCGCACCCTGGCGCATGAGATCGCCCTGCAGATTGCCGCTGCGGCGCCGCGCTACATTCGTGAGGAGGACATCCCGCAGCAGGTCCTGGAACAGGAAGCGCAGATTGCCCAAGCGCGCGCCCGTGAGGAGGGCAAGCCCGAGGCCGTGATCGAGAAGATTGTGGAGGGGCGGTTGGAGAAGTTTAAAGACGAGGTGGTCTTGCTTCGCCAGCCTTACATCCGTGACGAGAACATCAAGGTGCAATCGTTGATCCTGGAAAATATTGCTGCTATCGGTGAAAATATTGTGGTTCGCCGGTTCCAACGCTGGGAACTGGGAGAAGCGATCGGTGAATGAACGCACCAGGCCAACCGCAGGGTTGGCCTTTTTTCTGGAGGTGTGAGGCATGTCAACTCTGAAGTATAAGCGGATTTTGCTCAAGCTCAGCGGCGAGGCCTTGGCCGGCGAGTCGGGGTTTGGGATCGATCCGACCGAGGTGGAGGCTATCGCCGCTCGTGTCAAGGAAGTGCACCAGAGTGGGGTGGAAGTGGCGATCGTGATCGGCGCCGGTAATCTGTGGCGCGGCAAACAGGGGCTCGAGCGGGGGATGGACCGAGCCACGGCCGATTATATGGGCATGCTTGGCACGGTGATGAATGCCTTGGCGTTGATGGATGCCCTGGAGCGGGATGGGGTGTACACGCGGGTGCTCTCCGCCATCGAAATGCGTGCCATTGCTGAGCCTTATATTCGTCGTCGGGCGATTCGCCACATGGAAAAGGGCCGCATCGTCATCTTCGGGGCCGGCACCGGCAACCCCTTCTTTTCCACCGACACCGCTGCAGCCTTGCGGGCGGCCGAGATCGAAGCCGATGTGGTGATCAAAGCCACCAAGGTGGACGGCGTATACGACTCGGATCCCAAGCGCAACCCCGATGCCAAAAAATTCGACCATCTGACCTACATTGAAGTGCTCAACCGTCGCTTGGAAGTGATGGACAGCACAGCTATATCGTTGTGTATGGAAAATCACCTGCCGATTCTGGTGCTCAATTTGTGGGATCCCAGCGCCCTGTTGCTGGCTTTGCAAGGGGAACCAGTGGGCACGCTGGTCACCGATTGAAAGACTCGCAACCTGCTCACAAATCCTATCGTCTATCTCCGCCGGCGCCAACCATTTCCCCTCTCCCAGATCGACCGCCGCCAGGATGCCCGCGCCGTTGACCCAGGCTTCATCCACGCCGACCACACAAGCCGACCTCCCGTTCAGATGGCGGCGAAGCTGTTGCCCGGCTGCTTGCACATCCCGCCGCCCGCTCATCTGGCTCAATCCGATGCCAACGGTAATGCCGAAAGGTCTTCCCGCAGTCACAACAACGATACCGATACACGGTTGCTTGCCCGAGACGAGGGTCTTTCACCACCTCGTTTACCTCTGTGGGCAAGGGATGGTTGGCCTGGGTCCTATGACCAAGAGCGATGCGCCTTCGTTTATTCGTTGTTCCAATTCGTTGACGGCTTTGCTCGCCATCGAACGGCCCAGCGCTTGACCCCCCCCAAACTCGCCAAAAATGTTACAGTGCCCATAAAAAACAGGACTCTGCTCAGCAGAGTCCTGTTTCGTTCAGACCAGGACCGGCTGGTTACCCACCAACGCCTTGCAAGCTCGCATTGATGGTCGAGAACACGTTGCCGATGATCGGACCGAGCAGCATCAGAACCGCAATGACAACAATAGCGACCAGAACGAGGATCAACGCGTACTCTACCAGTCCCTGGCCTTTCTCTTTGGGTGCAATCAACATAGCAAAAAGCCTCCTTTCTGAATAATGTGTGAGCGTTTACTCACCTAGTTGTATTATATCCTGTATGCCCAAAAATGCAAGGTGGATCGCCTACAATCTTGTTAGTCTAACAATTTTGGAAAGCCGAGATCGGCTACCTTGGGCCGCGTGCAGGAACTGTAAAGGTCACTCGAGTCCCTTTTCCGAGCGTGCTATCCACTTCGAAGGTGCCGCCCAACATCTCAGCGCGTTCACGAATCAACTTTAACCCTAGGCCGCCGCTCCGCTCCAACACCCCGGTATCCATGCCCTTTCCGTTATCGTCCACCGACACCCGCACCATCGAATCGCCCATATCTAGATTCACCTTGATCGCTGTCGCTTGACTATGACGCGCTGCGTTGCCGAGCAGCTCTTGAATGGCCCGAAAGATCATCACCTCCAGATAGGGCTCCAAACGGCGCTCAACGCCGGAAACGATCAGATGGACCTCTAAACCGGTTTGCTCACGGAACGCATCGGCATATTTGCGGACCGTGGGCACCAATCCCAGATCGTCGAGCATCATCGGGCGCAAATCAAAGATAAAATTGCGTATCTTCTGAAAGGTGTTGAGCGCAGCCAGCTTCAAATTGTTCAATTCTTCTCGCGCCTGGGCTGTGTCAATATCCATCAGGCGCACAGCGATCTCCGTTTGCAAGATAAAGTTCGAGAGAGCTTGAGCCGGCCCATCGTGCATCTGGCGCGACAGGCGCTGGCGCTCTGCCTCTTGGGCATTGACCAACATCTCGACCGTCGCCAACGGCCCTTTGCTCGCCGGCGCAAGGCTGCTCTCCGCCGGCCGGCTCTGCTGCGCCTGAAAGCGCTCCAACAAAGCCTTCAGCCTCTCCAAGTGCGCCCGATCGCTCTGCAACTTCTCCAACTGTCCGCGCATCACCAACAACCGTTGCTGGGCATCCAAGGCTGAGTCGCAGATCATGCGCAACTCCTCGGTCGACATCGCATGCACCTGTCCCAGCGCCTGCTGCAAATGCGCTGTCACGGCAGCACTGCGCTGGGTGAGCTTAGCCACCTCGCTCTGGCTTTGCTCTATCATTAACGTCACTTCGCGCAAGGCGCGCACTGTCTCATCCAACTCCGTCTGCCAATCAATCATAGTCTCGGCGTTCTGTTCCTGCCAGAGATCATCACTCATCCCTCACTGCTCCTCTCTATCGCTTAGGCTCTTCCAGGTTACCCAACCATGTTTGAGCGCATAAATTACCGCTTGCGTGCGATCCTGCACGCCGAATTTTCGCAAAATCGACGTGACATGATTCTTGACCGTCTGATGACTGATTTCCAACAGTGTGGCGATCTCCTTGTTGCTCATCCCACGCACCATGCAATACAGCACTTCCATCTCCCGATCCGACAAGGGATGGTACGGATGTCCGGGATCGCTATACTGCCGGCGCGCGCTTTCCAAACAGACGTTCACCCACTCCTCCAACTCACGGGCCGAAAACCGATGCGATCCAAACACAAATTCCCCGCATGCCACGCGCCGAATGCTCTCCGCCAACCGGCGGGCGTCCACGTCCTTTGAAAGATAACCGGCCGCTCCGGCCAACGCAGCATGCAACTCCTGTTCGATCGCATCATAGCCGGTCAAGAGCAATACCCGGGTGGGCAACTTATCCTGCCGTACCAAGCGAGTCACCTGCAAGCCGTTCAAGCCCGGCAAACTGATATCCAGCAAGGCGACCTGGGGATGGAGTTTGCGTATCAACCGTAGAGCATCGTCGCCGGTGGCCGCTTGTGCAACCACTTCCATATCTGCTTCCAAGCTGAGCGCATCCACCACACCCTGCCGGAAAAGCGGGTGATCATCCACCACGAGCAGAGAGATCTTTTCCACCATTCTCAAAACAGCTAAAAAACCCAAAACAAAACTACGTTTTCCAAAACGCCTCTCAACACAGCCTCCGATCCCATGCCTTCGAGGCCATGGGGGAAAACGACCACATTCAACCCTGACAAGAAGATTTTAGCACGAATTTGCACCGACGTAGGCCTCTCTTGTTAGCGGGTAGACCAACGGTACACCACCAAATTCTCGCCCCCTAAGCGGATTGCCGCCTCTCCGCCGCTCACATACACCGGCTGCAAGCGATCGGCCAAGCCAGGATACAAGCTCGGAAAGGCGATCACATAATCGGCCTGGCGCTGATCAAGAAACTCCTCCAAATGCGCCTCATCTCGCAAGAAAGGGATCACCTCAGGCGAAATCAAACCGGCCAAATCAATCAACGGATGATGATCGAAATAGCCCAGTGCGCCGATGTCGTGGGCAGCGATCAACGTCTCAGGCGGCAGATGAACGCTCACCCACTTTGCCACCTGCACCATTTCCGACTCAATATAGGCTACGTCTTCCGCATAAGATTGCGCTCCCATGCCGACGAACCCGATCGTCACGAACAACACGATCAATGCCCAAGCCAGGCGCATCCTCCTAAGCCTCGGGCTGGGCGCGGCCTCCCGGAACAGATCCAACACCCCGAGCAATCCCCAGACAAACAGGGCCGGCATAGTCGGCATCAAATAACGCCCGTGCTGGTATGGCGGCAAGCGCATAGTGTAGAGAAATACGTAGCCGGCCGCCCAGATCATGCCGGCCAACGTTCCCCAGGCGCGTTGGCGCACTGCCTTCACCCCCCATCTTACCACCCCCGGCAGCAACACCAACAACGGACCGGTGACCAACTGCAAAACGCCCAAGCCGATCTTATACAAGAACGGCCTGGCTTGCCAAGCCGCATATTCGGCTTGCTTGGCGTAAAACGTGTTGGGAAAGGGCGCGCCGGACAAGGTGAGATGGAATAGCAAGTACAACCCAAACAGAACGCCAAACCCAAGCCCAAAGTGCACTAGCGCCGGCATCGGCCGCGGGCGCAGTAAAAGGGTTAGGACGATCGGGCCGAGCAGGGTCAGCCCATCGGGGCGCGTCCAGATCGAGAGGGCCGCCAGCAGGCCCAGGGTTAGGGGGCGAGGCGTCGGTTCGTTGAGCAGGAACAGAACGCTCGTCACCAGTAGCGCGTGGAGCAGGGTTTCCATCCCCGAAGCCGCCGCCCAAGTCATATGCCACTCAGCGATCAGAAATAGCCCTACCAACGGCCAAGAAGAGCGATAGGAGGGCAACAGGCGGCGCGCTGTCTGTTCGGCTGTTATCGCCAGAGCGAAGAGCGCGATCCCACCTAATAGGTACGTCCACACGTAGGGCGCCAGGCCGAGCAGAAAACCAAGGGCGAGCAGCGCCGACCAGAGAGGCGCTGTGGAGCCAGCTGAAGGTTGCCCTGGGAGAAACGCCCATTCGCCGCGCCACGCCAGGTTGCGGGCATAGGTCAGATAGATCCAAGAATCGTCCAGGGGAAAGCCAATGCGAAAGGTGAGGGCGCTCGTTGTCAAATAGATGCCGATCACAAGCAACGTGGTCACTGCTAATAGCAGCACCTGCTTCCGATCGAGGTCAGGGGAGGATTTCGTAGAGACGATGACCATCTATCTCTCCAAGGAATCGAAAACGGGGATGGGAAGAAGGATCTTTGTACAGTTCTTTCAGGGCCGGCAAGGCGCCCTGCGACTCCAAGAGCAGATAGCGTGCTCGGTAGCGTTCGGCGGCAGCCAACACGGAAGAGCGTTCGCCCGTCGGGGTCACGATAGCCAAACGGCCGGTGGCAACGTAGTAGCCAGGCGGATTGCGAACCATGATTACCTGATCGAGCGGCGCACCGGTCTGCCGACGTAGGAACGTCTCAATGTCCCGATAATGACCGTCTTCTCGCTCCCAGCCGGGCAATACGCGAAGGATCACCACCATGAAGGTCATCAGCAGGGCGATGCCGACCAGCGCAGCGCGGAAAATCGTATATGCATGATCGTCAAACCATCCTCGTCGGCGCACGAAGTGAACGGTTTCGTCCAGGCCAAGGGGCGCCAAGCTCCACCACAACGGTTGAAAGGCCGCTCCAGCATGAAAAAACGCCCCACGCGACCCGGCGAAGGGAAAGACTACTGTCATGACCAGCAGGAGCAGGAGCCACCCTACGCCGACCAATCGGACGCGCCGATCGCGACGCAATTGCCAGATGCCGATCAGGATAAACGGGAAGAGGAAAATGCTTCCCTGGGCGGCAAACGCGTTCAAGAGATTCCAGCGCAGAGCGTTCAGGCGGGCCAGCAAGATGGCCTCCCAGCCCGAAGCGAGCCAGCGCTCAACTGTCAATTGCGAGGCGGGATAGAGGAAGGTGTCATTATAATCGGTGAGCCACAGCAAGCGAGCGGTGCCGGGGGCGGTGAGCGCACCGACCACCATCCAATTGCGCAAATACCACGGCCCCATCGGCAGGAGGAAGCCGAGCAGGGTCAACGCCAGCCAGGTCGCCAGGCGCTTCCAGCCGGCCCAGGGCGCGGGGCGCGGCTCCCCTGGCTCAGCCTGCGCCGCTCGACGCGCCCGACCCAGCGCTGCCAACCAAGCCAACCCCAACCAGAGCAACCCATCGGAGCGGGCGAGGGTCATCAGGCCGGCCAAGATGCCCAACAGCCAGAACCGCAGCCCAGGGCGATCGAAAAAGGGGATCGGTCGCTCGGGCGCCTCCCCCGAAGCAGGAAGCGCCAGCAAGAACGCCGTCCCCAGCAACATATAGATGCCGTAGTTGTCGGTCACCGACAGAAAAGGAGCATAATACCCCGAAAATGCGGCCAACAAGCCGGCCACCAGAGCTGGTCCTCGACGTTGGGTCAGGCGAAACGCCAAGATGCCGGTAAGGGCCGGGACACTGGCTGCCAGCAACAGAAACCCCAAGCGCGCTGCTGCAAAGGTGGTCTCGCCGGCCAGCGCCATGCCAGCGGCAGCTACGATCGAAGCTAGCGGCATCCAGTAGAGATGGGAGGGAGCGGGCAACGCTGGAGGATCGGCCAGGTAATTCCACAAGTAGGGTTCGGTGAACCCATAGCCCATCGCCAGTTGTATTCCCCCGCCGAAGTAATAATCGGCGTCCATATAGCCCGGTAAGGACTGGAAGCGAGAAATGGCCAGAGCAACGATCAACCCGATCAGGAAGAGCAACAACAGGTCGCGGCGATTCACGGCAGACAATCCACGTAAAACGTCGGAGGTAACATGCAACGATGCCAATTATACAAGGCATGTCGCCTTACGGATCAGAAGAGGCCGCAACGAGCTGAGCAATCACTTCGAGCGGGTGCCGGACTTGCTTGCCGCTCAGCCACCTTAAGTGAAGGCGGCAGGCTGCACCGGACCCGAGAAAGGCTTCTTCTGGAGCCAAATCAGCAGTCTCCAGCAAGCGCCGGCCTAGGACGACGGAAATCGAGTGATGCTCTGCTTCGTATCCAAATGGGCCGGCCATGCCACAACACGCCGCTTCGAACGGCTCCACCCTGATGCCAAGCGACCGCAACAGGGTCAAGGTAGCCTCTGCGCCCACCGGCAAGCCATCGGCGGCCAACGGTTCGGCCCGCTGATGACAGTGCGGTTGAAAGCGAAATACGCTCGTGGCGGTTGCCAGCGACTGCTTGGCAGCCAGCAATCGCTCCCATCGTCCCCCCCGAAGCAGGAACTCCTCCAACAACCAGATGCGCTCCGAAAGGGCATCCACCTCGGCCGCGCGCTCGGGCAGCAGGCTGGCATAATCTCGCTTCAAGTGGTACACCTCAGACGGCTCGAGCCCGACGATGGAAGCCTCTCCGCTCGGGTCGAGGCGATGGATGGCTTCGAGGAGGCGCTCTGCGTGTTCTCGCGCTGCTTTGAGAAACGCCTTGGAAAACAAACTCATCCCTGCGCCGACGATAGGCAGGGGAACCACGCGGCAACCGCAGGCCGCAAGCAAATCAAACGCCGCTTGTTCCACCTCCGGCTCGATGTAGCGAGCGAAAGGATCGCTCAAGAATAACACCATCTCTTCTGCCGCCGGCCCAGGAATCCAGCGCGCCCGACGTCGAGTGAAGGTTGGCAACGGACGCTCGGGCGTCAAGCACAAGACATGGGCGATCAGGCGTCGCAGGGCCGGCTGGCCTGCCAAGAAATTCACGATCGGCGCTAGGCGAGAGAGCCAATCAGCTATCACATGGAAGTAGCCGAACAGATAATCACGCCACGGGCGAGGCTGTGCGCTGTAGTAGTGATGCATGAACTCGACCTTGAGCTTGACCATATCCACCCCGCTGGGACATTCCGCCATGCATCCCTTGCATCCCAAGCATAGGTCCAACGCCTGGAAAGCCGCTTGTCTTAGCTCGGCAGAACCGTTGGGGTCCAGCGCCGGCCCCAGGGCCTGCGGCGCGGCGATCAGAGCGCGCAGCAAATTGGCCCGGCCGCGAGTTGCGTTGGCCTCCTCGCGGGTCGCCTGAAAGGATGGACACATCACGCCCGTGGTCTTGCGGCATACCCCTTGACCGTTGCACTGCTCAATAGCTATCCTCAGGCCGCCCTGCCGGCCGAAGTCCAGCGCCGGAGCCCAAAGATGGACCTGTTCCTGGGGCCGATAGCGCAAGTGCGTATCCAGGGGCGGGGCATCGAACATCTTGCCCGGATTGAGCAAGCGATGCGGATCGGCAGCCTGCTTCAACAACTGCATGGCCTCGGTCACCTGAGGGCCATACAGACGCGCCAGAAATTCTCCGCGGGCGATCCCATCGCCATGCTCGCTGGTGATCGAACCGGACAGGCGTATGGTCAAAGTAAACGTCTGCTCCGCAATGCTCCGCAGAACGTGCACCCCCCGGGCGGTGCGCAGATCTAAGACCGGGCGGATGTGCAAACAGCCGGCCGAAGCATGGGCATGAATCCCTCCCTCGGTGTGATGTTCGGCCAGGATGCGCTCCACCTCCCGCACAAACTCCCCTAAGCGCTCCACCGGAATAGCGCAGTCCTCAATAATGGATACCGGCCGCGCCGCCTGAGGGCGCGAGTCCAGAATTCCTAACCCCACCTTGCGCACATTCCATATCTGCGCCTGCTCGGCCGGCGTGGAAGCCATATACACCACCCGCCCCAAACGGCGCACCTGCTCCTCTAGGACTTCCGGCCGATCTCCGTCAAATTCCACCACCAACACTGCTGCTGGTTCTTCGTGCAACCAGGCCATCTGACGGGCATAGGCCGGCAGACTGCGCGCCAAACGCAAGATCAACTGTGGGATCAATTCCACTGCCGCCGGCCGAAAGGTCAACAGGCGCGGCGCGTCCTCGCAGGCGGCGACGATGCTCGAATAGGCTAACACCCCCAGTACGGAATGCTTGGGCTTGGGAACCAGACGAACAGTCGCACGGCGAATCACCGCCAACGTGCCCTCTGAACCCGCCAGAAGGGTCGCCAAATTCACCTCGCCGGCTGGCAGATCGGCCGGATAGCTCTCCCCAATCCATTGCGGTGGGGCAGAGGGACTCCAAGGCAACAAGTAGTTCAAGCGGTAACCGGCCGAATTACGCCAAGTGTGTGGAAAGGACTGACGGATGGCTTGGGCATACCGCTTGCGGATCGTCCGGACGGCAGCCAGGATATGATCTTGATAGGTAGAGCCAGGTCCTTCTTGGGCTGGCTTCCTGTCCAAATCGGCCGTGGCGATCCCGCCCCAGCGCGCTAGAGACCCATCGGCCAAAATCACCTCGGCCTCCAACACGTGATCGGCCGTCATCCCATACCGAATGGAGTGAGCGCCGGTTGCATTGTTGCCGATCACGCCGCCGAGCGTAGCGCGCTCAGCCGAAGCCGGATCAGGGCCAAACATCAGGCCATAGCGAGCTGCCTGGCGGTTGAGGTCAGCTAGGATTACGCCAGGCTCCACCGTAGCCGTACGAGCTTCTGGATCGATGTGGACGATCGAATCAAGCCAGCGCGAACCATCCAGGATCAAGGCTGGACCGATGGCCTGTCCGGCCAAGGAGGAACCAGCTCCGCGCGGCAGGATCGGAATGCGATAATGGGCGGCCAATTCTACCGCTGCGTGCAGATCGTCTTGGGTACGCGGCAGCACCACGCCGAGAGGTTCGATTTGGTAGATTGAGGCATCTGTCGAATAGAGCAAACGCGACGTCCGATCGAGGCGCATCTCGCCATGCAGCCGCCGCTGCAGTTCGTGAAGGAAATCGGCAGGTAGGGACATGCCTCAATTCTACCCTGTCCATCTCGTTTGACGCCACCAAACGCCTCGCTGCAGGCATAGCTTGAGGATCAGCCGGCCTGGTCAGCAGGTTCAGGAGGGATCCTGGCAGGGCGTGAGATCGGCGGTTCGGATCCCCTCTCCGCCGGCTTCTTTAGATAGTTCAACCGAGATTATCCCCAGACGAAAGACAAAAACCCTTGTGCAGTGTGATAGAATGGAAATGAGAATGTGGTTTGTTGAGCAGATCATCCGCGAAGCCATGGAACGTGGCGAGTTCGATAACCTGTCCGGGGCCGGCAAGCCGATCGACCTTTCGAGCTACTTTGATCTGCCGGAAGAGGTGCGCCTGGCCTATTCGCTCCTGAAAAACGCCAACATCCTGCCCGAGGAAGTGGAGCTGCTGCGCGAGATCGCAATGCTAAGCGAACAAGCGCGCACCGAACCCGACATAGCGCGGCGCCAAGCCCTGCTGCGAGCTGTCGAAGATAAGCGGCTTCGCTTTCATTTGCTGTTGGAACGAGGAAACGCCCGAGCACAACGCTTGAAGTGAGAGCGTTTCCCACACCATCGGCTTCACACCTCATCTCGACCTGACCCACCTTTACGGTGGTTATCTGATTATCCCAACCTAGACCAGGCAGGCTACGCAAATTCCGAATGAGTGAGAAAGATACTCTACGCATTATCCCACTCGGGGGACTGGGAGAGATCGGCAAAAATATGACGGCCTACGAATACGATGGGAATATCCTCATCGTGGATGCCGGCATCATGTTCCCCCTCAACGACATGCTCGGGGTAGATTACATCATCCCCGATTTTCAATATCTGCTGGATAAGGCCGATCGGGTGCGCGGCATCGTGATCACCCACGGCCACGAAGATCACATCGGCGCTGTTCACCATGTATTGGATGCCATCCCAGCGCCGGTCTACGCCACACCCCTTACCCTTGGCCTGATTGAGGGCAAACTGACGCGCAACGGCAAGGCCAGCAAGAGCGACCTACGGCGCGTGCATGCCGGCGAGACGGTGCAGATCGGCAAGTTCAAAGTCGAGACCTTCCACATCTGCCACTCCATCCCCGACGCCATCGGCCTCGGAATTACCACCGGGGCCGGCCTGGTGGTCCACATGAGCGATTTCAAGCTGGATCAGACGCCAGTGGACGGCTGGGTCACTGATTACGCTAAACTGGCCGAATTTTCCCGCCGTGGCGTGGACCTGCTGCTCAGCGATTCCACCAACGCCGAGCGACCCGGCTGGACGCCCTCGGAGAAGGTTATCGGGCCGGCCTTCGACCAAGTGATGGCCAACGCGCCCGGACGGGTGATCGTAGCCACCTTTGCCTCGTCGATCTCACGCATTCAGCAAGTCGCCGACTCGGCCATGAAATACAAGCGCAAGCTGACCTTTGCCGGCAGCAGCATGGTGGAGAACGTCCGCATCGCCCGCAACCTGGGCTACCTCAAAATCCCAGACGCAACGATCGTCTCCTTGGAACAGGCCTTGACCTTGTCCGACAACAAAGTGGTGATCATGTGCACCGGCTCACAGGGGGAACCCTCCTCAATCATCGGCCGACTCTCCACCGGCTCGAATCGCCAATTCGACGTGAAACCTGGCGACACGATCGTTCTCTCCTCGCATCCTATTCCGGGCAACGAAGAAGCAGTAAGCCGGGCCATCAACCGCCTGCTGCGCCTAGGGGCTGAGGTGATCTATGATGCCATCGCGCCGGTGCACGTATCGGGACACGCTAGCCAAGAAGAGCAAAAACTCCTGTTCAACCTATTGCGTCCGCGCAACTTCCTGCCCATCCACGGCGAACTGCGTCAACTCAAGCGTCACGCCTGGCTGGCCGAACAGATGGGCATCCCCAAGAGGAACATCGCTGTGGTCGAAAACGGCCAGATCGTGGAACTACGCAACGGCAAACTACGTATCGGCGAACGCATCCCAGGCGGATACATCTTCGTGGACGGCGAGTCGATCGGCGACATTGACCACGATGTAATGAAAGAACGGGCTCAACTGGCCCGCAACGGCATCGTGGTGATCGACTTGAGCATAGACAAAGTGCATGGCAACCTGCTTCACGAACCAGAGGTGCTGACGCGTGGCTTCCTCTCCCCCGACGATGCCGAACGGCTAATCCCCGAGATTCGCAAACGCGTGGTGATGGCGGTGCAAAGTGGCGGCCTGGAGACCGACAAAGACATCGCTAACGCTGTAAAAGACTACCTCTACCGACAAACCCGAAGACGCCCACTGGTGTTTGTCACTCTAAGCCGAACGTGATCTCCGACCTTTGTAGTACACACTGCCCACGATTCCCCTGGCCAAAATCACTCTGCCGCGCCCGATAGCGCGGCAGAGTGGGCGAGAGGAGGCTCACTGACCTTCTCTGAGCTATGCGCGGATCTCCTGTCGTTGGAAGATCACATATCCCACGGCGAACAGCAAGAACGTCGCCGCAATCAGGCTGGTCAAATGGGGCCAGATCAGCAACAGGCTCTGATCGAGAGGCAGTGGAGCACCCAACAGGGCACGATCCAGTTGAATGGGCAGGATGATGCCCAGCGATCGCTCTGCCGGCCGGAGCAGGATCACCGCAATCTCGGCAAACAACCGAATCGGTGAGATGCGCTCCAGAGCCAGCTGCAGCTCCCACACGGCGATCAGATCGAGCAGATTGGTCACCTGTTGAGGAGCAAATACCGGCAGCAACAGGCCGGCTACTATGTTCCAAAACACGGTGAAGAAGAGCCAAACAGCAATCGCAGCCAAAGCCGCCGTCGCCGGAGAGCGAAAGAGAATGGAGAACAACAGCGCCAGCGAGATCCAAATGCCGCCGTAGAACACGGTCGCTATCAAGAACAACAACGCCCGTCCGGTTTCTTCGGCGGTGGGTGGGACTCCTAGGCTCACGATCCCCAAACCGAAGATCAGCAGCCAGATCGCTGCGAACACAATGGCTAGAGTCAACAGACAACTTAGGAATTTCCCAAACAGGAAGGCATCGCGATACACTGGCTGGGCCAGGATACGCGACAGGGTGCGTCGGTTGAATTCACTGTTGACAGCATCGAAGGCCAAGGCGATGGCGATCAGAGGCACGAGAAAGCCCAAGAATCCTACAAAGGAAGGTAGGGGATCCTGGGCCGTGGTGAACAAGCGCAGGTAGAGGAACTCGCTGTTGTTGCGATTCAGATTTTGCAACGCCGTATAGACGGTGCCCACAGCGGTGATCACAATCAACAGCTCCAAAATGCGCATCCGGGCGCCGGTCAAGTGATCGGCCATCTCCTTGAATAGCACGGCGCCCAAGCCGATCCAAGGAGAGCCTTCGCGTTCGGTCGGTCTTCGCCAGGAATCAAGCAGCTTGAGCATCTTTCGCCTCCTCGAAGTAGCGCCGATAAATTTCTTCCAAATTCTGATGTTGGATGGTCAGGCCAAACAAACGCCCACCTGCCTGGACCACTGCTTGGGCGATTTCGGCGCGCACATCGCTTTGGGCCTCGACCTGATACCTATCGGAAGCAACCGAGTGCACTGCCCTCACCTGAGACACCATGCGCAGGGCGTTCTGCAGCTCCTCGGGCGAGCCTTCGGCATGCACGCCGATCACGTACGCCCCGCCCAACACCTTCTGCGCCAGATCAGGCACCGTTCCCTCCAGTACCATCTGGCCACGATGGAACAAGCCCACCCGATCGCATACCTCTTGCACCTGATGTAGCAGATGCGAGGAGAGCAGGATGGTGATCCCTTCCTGCTTGAGGCTGTGGATCAAGCCGAGGAACTCACGCGCCAGTTCGGGGTCCAAGCCTTGGGTCGGCTCATCCATAATAATCAGTTGGGGACGTTTGAGCAGTACGTCAGCCAACCCCAGGCGTTGCCGCATGCCTCGAGAAAAGGTCCCCACCCGCTGATCGGCCACGCGGCGCAAGTGAACGTGCTCTAGGGCTTCCTCTACCCGAAGGTTCAATTCTTTGCCAGAGAGACCGTTCAGGCGGGCAATGTAGCTTAGGTTTTCGCGCGCCGTGAGATCGTCATAAAAGCCCACTTGGTCAGGCAAATATCCCACGCGCGCTTTGACGCTCAGGGGATAACGCGTAGGGTCAAGGCCCAAGACGCGCACTTGGCCGCGCGTGGGCTCGGTGAGGCCCAGCAACATTAGAATGGTGGTGGTCTTGCCGGCCCCGTTCGGACCGAGCAGGCCAAAAACCTCACCGGCCGAAACGATCAGGTTAAGGTCCTTCACAGCAGTGAAGTTGCCGTATTGCTTGGTCAGGTTTTGCGCTTCGATGACCGGATGATCCATGCTCACCTCCTAGGAAAAGGGTCCGGAGAGGAGCTAAGGGGCTCCTGCTCTGGACGCTCGTTTCGCTCACCGACGGCCAAAGCGGACGACGGCCAAGCCGACGATCGCCAGCGCTACAGCAATCAAGGCAATGCCCACCACGCCCCACAGGGTGGAGGTGCGTACCGTGATGCGAAAATCAACCGATTTGCTGCCTCCCTCCTTGGGTTGGGCGCGGAAGGTGACGATGTAATCGCCTGCCACCGCTCGGTCGGCCGGCTTGAGGTTGGCTTTCACTTCCACTTCACTGTTGGCTGGCACCTCTGTCACCTCTTCTGGCTGAAAGGTGACCTGCCAGCCGGTAGGCGAGGAAGCCGACAAGCGCACGCCGAAGGCCGGCGAGTTGCCCGTGTTGCGCAGGACTAGTTTGATCGGCGTGGTTTCGCCGATGTAGGCATCGCCAGAGAGCCGGCCATCGGGCGTGGTCAAGGTCAGTTGCGGCTGACCGAGCACCTCTGCGGTCAACACCAGCGAGGTCTCGGCTGTCTCGCTCTGGGCTAGGATAGTGATCGGATAGCTGCCGACCGGCAGGCTGGTCAATGGCTCGGCCGAGATGTCGATCCGCTGCGAGGCGTTGGCCTTGATTTCAGTCGGCAGGTTGGTAATATCCTTGCCGGCAGCACGCAGCGTCACCTTGAACTCGCGAGGTGCATCGGCAGAGAGCGTGGCAAAAATGTCCTCACCACCTTCATTCTTGAGGGTAGCGTTGAAGCTAAAGGTGGTCTCTGAACCGCCGCGTGCGACCGGGAAATCGGTTTGAAGGGTCAACTTTGCCGGCGTTTTTTCCTGAACAATCAACTCGATCGGAAATGTTGTCGTCGTCTCGCCCCAACGGGCCACCAGCTGGAAGCGATATGTGCCGGCCGCGATCCTTTCGGGCTGGATGAGTCGCAGTTGAAGGCGGGCCGGCTCGTCCTTCTCTACATAGATCGAACGAATCACCCGCCCCCCGCCTCGATATTCCGCTGTCCAACCATCCAGCAAGTCGCTCACATCGAGAGCCACAATACCTGATTCGGGGACGCGCACAGTCACATCGAGATTCAGCGTCTCCCCAATGCCAACCACGATCGAAGGATACTCAGAATAGATGACCAATCCCTCTTGGGCTTGCGAAGGACGTGCCCCGACCAGCGTCAAAACAATGATCATCGCCAGAGCAAGCAGATTGCGAGCGTTGTGCATGACTCAACCTCCTTGAGAGAGATGACGATGTTGCAACCGAATGAAGATCGAACTCGCTCAGAAGAACTTGGAATATTTTTATAGGAAGTGCGTTAGATTTCTGTTAGAGGACAGTAAACTGAACATACGAAACCAGAGAACCTCAAATTGCCGATCTCGAGCGTTTTCGTTTCTTGACAATTTTTCCTCTTCGGTTAGAATCATGCTCACTGGGGCGATGGCGGAATAGGCAGACGCCGCGGTCTTAAAAACCGCTGGGCTTTGCGTCCGTGTGGGTTCGAGTCCCACTCGCCCCATCTTGCCTCTCCTGCCTTAGGGACAACGCCCTCACCATCCTGCTGAGCGGGCAGCAGTGTGATTCAACCCAACCCTGCTCCCACCACTGGACAACATCCTGCGATCGCTGCTTGATCTTGCGCCGCTTGCCGGCCGAAACCATGCCCCGCGCAAGAAAACACCTGTCTTATTATACAACGTTCACCACACACGCCATGTACTACACCCGTCAGAGACTGGAAGAAATTGAAGATCAAACCCTTGCGCCCTATGCCGTTCGCAGCCGGAACTCCAAGGGGCGCGCCTATCTGGATCGGGAGCCGGAATGTCGCACTGCCTTTCAACGCGATCGCGACCGCATCTTGCACACCACCGCCTTTCGACGCCTGGAATACAAAACTCAGGTATTCATCTATTACGAAGGCGATTACTACCGAACTCGCCTCACCCACACCCTGGAAGTGGCCCAGATCGGCCGCAGTATCGCCCGTGCTTTAGGCCTCAACGAAGACCTGGTGGAAGCCATTTGCCTGGCCCACGACCTAGGCCATCCTCCCTTTGGTCATGCCGGCGAGGCCGCCCTGGCCCGTCTGATGAAAGACCACGGCGGCTTTGATCACAACAAGCAATCCCTGCGTATTGTCACTGAGCTAGAGCAACGCTATCCAGAATTTCCAGGTCTGAACCTGACCTGGGAAGTGCGCGAAGGGATCGTCAAACACGAAACCGAATACGACGTGGCCGACGCCTCGGCCTATAACCCCGAACTGCGCGGCAATCTGGAGACCCAGGTCAGCAACGTCGCCGACGAACTGGCCTATACTGCGCACGACCTAGACGACGGACTGCGTTCGGGCATGATCACGCCGCCTATGCTGAGTGGCATCACCTTATGGGAAACGCTCACCGCCGCCATCCACTGGCAGGGGCCTGAATTGGCAGAGATGGATCGCCATCGCCTGATCCGCGAACTGATTGGGCTAGAAGTGACCGACTTGATCACCACTACCTACGAGCGCATCAAGGACAGCGGCGTAAAATCTCCCCTCGACGTACAACGCTTGCCCTACAACCTTGTCGGCTTCAGCGAGGAAATGCATCGCCGCAATCGGGAACTGAAGGACTTTCTCTACCGCAACATGTACCGCCATCACCGCGTGATGCGCATGCAGGTCAAAGCCGAACGCATCATCTCGGATCTGTTTCATGCCTATCGCAAAGAACCTTCCATGCTGCCCGAACACATCCAGAAGATCATCCCGCTGCGCGGCCTGGAGCGCACCCTCTGCGATTACATCGCCGGCATGACCGATCGCTACGCCACCGAAGAACATCAGAAATTATTCAACCCTCTCGTAAAGCCATAGTCTGGTAAAATATCGATTTACCTTCCAAGGCAACAAACGCTCCTTACCAGACGAGCGATCTTCTCCTGGGTGTAAAGAGAGCTTGTCGGTTATGTTCTTCTCCGCCGATCGAACTCTGGAACCGAACAAGGATTTTCTCAGAGACATTTCACTGTAACGAAGATATATGAACGAACCAATTTACCTTACCGCTGAAGGACTAGAACGCCTCAAAGCAGAACTTAAAGAATTGACCGGCCCTCGACGCGCCGAACTAGCAGCACGCCTGCGCGCTGCCATCCAGATGGGCGATCTCTCGGAGAACGCCGATTACCACAAAGCCAAGGAGGATCAGGCCTTCTTGGAAGGTCGGATTCAGGAACTAGAGTACATCATCCGCAATGCGGTCATCATCGAGAAGGAGCCCAATCGAGACGTGGTCGGTCTGGGTTCCCATGTGACCATTCAAGAGGAGGACTTGCCGCCGGAGACCTATCACATCGTGGGGGCCAAGGAAGCCGACCCGCGCAATGGCCGCATTTCCAACGAATCGCCCATCGGCCGCGCCTTGTTGAACCGCCGCGTTGGGGATGTGGTGGAAGTGGAGACGCCGGCCGGCAAACTCACCTTTAAGATTCTCAAAATCGAGTAAGCGTTCAGCGCGAGGTCTGGTGTTTGCGAGAAGGTGAGGCAGGGCGTTTGAGCGCCTCCACCTCTTGCGGCGTCAGAAAGCGCCAGGCACCGGGTTTAAGCGTCCCCAAGTGCAACGAGCCGATCCGCACGCGCACCAAACGCACCACCGGTAGCCCCAGCAGAGCGCAGATCTCCCGAATCTGGCGCTTCTTCCCCTCGCGCATCACCACCCTTAGCCAGGCGCCCTTTCCTAAGGTTTGCGAAACCGCTACCTCGGCCGGCAAGGTGCGCGTGCCATCAGGCAACACCACCCCATGACGCCAGGCTTCTAGCTGGTCCTGGTCGGGCCGGCGCGCCACCAACACCCGATATTCTTTTTCATGCTCATAGCGAGGATGAATCAGGCGATTGGCCAGGTCGCCATCGTTGGTGAGCAGGAGCAATCCTTCCGACTCAAAATCCAGCCGGCCCACCGGATAGATCCGCTCTGGCACATCCACCAAATCGCGCACCGTCCGACGGCGATCGCCTCGCTCCGCATCCACCGTAGACAAGACAAAGCGCGGCTTGTTCAGGGCAATGTATACCAGCGGTTCTGAGCGAGGAAGCGGACGGCCATCCACGGTGATGTGATCGATCAGCGGGTCGGCTTTCTGACCCAGCTCGGCCACCTGACCGTTCACCCGCACGCGGCCGGCCAGGATCAACTCCTCACAAGAACGGCGCGAGCCAAACCCAGCGCGCGCCAAAATTTTTTGTAATCGCTCTTGCATAGTGAACAGCATTATACCGCCCCCGGCCAAAATTGGCCGGCCCCCTTCCAGAACAGAGCGGCTAAATTATAGGTTCGATAAACTCATGAGCAGGATAGCTGGAAAAACGCTGCTTGTGCCATGGACGTCGGTTGAAGCAGGACATCAAACGTTTCCAGGCT
>Ga0116210_1000257_pt1 | contig 56146 bp, 44 predicted proteins | sample TshhotsprinmetaG_FD_94483 | JGI IMG/M metagenome (GOLD analysis project Ga0116210, IMG submission 94483) | Hot spring microbial communities from South Africa to study Microbial Dark Matter (Phase II) - Tshipise hot spring metaG | ecosystem: Environmental > Aquatic > Thermal springs > Hot... | reverse complement strand
AGGCATTATACCCGAGCTGGCGCGACGCCACCAGGAACATGGCGGTGGGTTGGGTATCTTCCGTTGGGTGGTGGAACGCTCGCTCAGTTGGCTGCACCAATCCCGTCGGTTGCGTGTCCGCTATGAACGTCGCAGCGAATCCATCAAGCACTCCTTACCCTCGGCTGCATCCTGATCTGCTATAAATGCCTGTGCGGCTCATTTTGTTAGAGGCTCTTAGTGTCTCGAATACCCGCCTTGGCCGCTTCGAGATTCTGCCGATTCCGCCTGGCGGTAAAGCCCGTGGCAAGCAATGTATTCTTCCACTGCCCGCGGCGTGCGAAAACGGATGCTTTGCCCCCGCGCGACCCGGCGGCGGATATCGCTACTGCTGAATTCCACTAAGGGCATCTCGATCAAATGGTGGCGGATTTCCGCCAATCGCTCCGGGGAGACAATCGGCCGCAACTGCTCGAAATCCGGCTCCGGCGATCCCGGCCGATGCGCTACCAAAGGATCCGCCAAACGGCATATTTCCGCCGATTCCCGCCAGTTGGGCAGATCGGCCAGCATGTCTGCCCCGAGGATGAGGAACACCGTCGCCTCCGGGCGTTCTTGGCGAAGTTGCCTCAGAGTATCGACCGTGTAACTAACGCCCCCTCGCTCCAGCTCGCATTTCCAGACACGGAAGGCCTTGTGACCGGCCGTGGCAAGCTCCAACATTTCCGCCCGCATTTTTCCCGGGGCGAGGACTTGCTCCTGCTTATGGGGTGGTCTTGCGGAAGGCACAAACCACACTTCGTCAAGTGACCATTGCTCGTGCGCACATTCCGCCAACAGAAGATGCCCGTAATGCACCGGATCGAAACTTCCGCCTAAAAGTCCTACCCGCATATCCTTGTATCCTAAACAGCGTATGCTCTATCTCCTAAGCAGCCTAATGTTGTAATACGCAGCCTAGTACTGTGAAAAATTTTTCCGGCTTGCGGCAAGAGGCTCTTGTCGCTTTAACGATGCCTTTCCGCCCCCGGCAAAAAGCTCGCCCTCCAATCCCAGCCTGATAACGCGACGGTGTGCACCGCGGCTAACGAGTCCGAAACGCAAAAAATCGAATATCCGAAGGAACGGAAGCCTCTGCCACACCCGCTTTTTCGACCAAAACGATTTTTCGGCTTCCGGCGGTTTACCCATCAACTTTTGCTCATTTACACTCTGCCATTGTATCTTTTACGATCCTTGATCAAATAGACGGGATGAAAGCAAACTTGAGCAAGCAAAAGAGAGCGTGGTTTCTTGGAGGGGTGGCTCCGTAGCGTACAAGGGGGATCCCCACCGTTTTGCGTCTGAGGATGCGTTAACCGAGTCGCTCCGTCGCATACGCCGGGGATGAATCATTTCCTCTTCGTGCGGTCGGGATAGGGCGCGATTTGCCGATCGTAAAAAGCGGGCGGCAGAATTTGGTGTCCTGTAATGGGCAGATTAAAAGCTGCGATCAAGCAGCCGCGATAGAGCCTAGGTGTGCTGGTCGCGGCGGTAATGTACCGATTTCGTTCTGCTTGCCGCTGCTCAACGGTGCGGCTTGCTAGTGGTCGGGATCTATGGCAGGGACCCAAAACCAACCGTGGCTTTTCGATACGCCTGCGGGCGAGCAACCCGCGGAAGAATGGTGCATTGCCGAGGTGGTTTTTTTGCGCTCTGCCGGTGGCCCCTTTGATTATTTGGTTCCGCCTGGTTTGGCCCACGAACCACTGGTCGGCTGCCGGGTGCGTGTACCGTTGGGTCGATCCAATCGACTTGCTGTGGGTTTTTGCATCGCGTTGAGGAGGGAGCAAAGCCTAGAGCGCCGGCTTAAAGAGCTGGTTGGTTGCCTCGACGAAAAGCCGTTGATCCCGCCGTCTCTACTGCAATTGGGTCGGTGGATCGCGGAGTATTATCTGCTCGATTGGGCCGAGGTGCTCGAAGCTTTGATTCCCGCCCCGGTCCGCCGGACCTTCCACCGAAAAGTCCCGATTCGCCTGGAGGTAGCAACCTCGGTACTTGAAGCGATCATGGCAGGGGAAAAAATCCCCGGGCTTACCGACAAACAATGGGGCGTGCTCACAGAACTGGCCAAATCGGGCCCGCTACAGGCCGCCCAGCTGGCACGACGATGCCGCTGTAGCTTATCGCCGATCGAGTCGCTTCGTCGCCGTGGCCTCATCCAGGGGGTGCCCCATCGGGGCTTGCCTGCTCCGGTAGTGGGGCCCACGGCTGATGTTTCCATCCCTACACTTAACACGGAGCAGGACTCGGCCCTAGCGCGAATCGGCAAAATAATCGATCAGAAGCAACACAAAGTGGTGCTCATCCACGGCGTCACGGGAAGCGGAAAGACGGAGCTATACATCCGTTGCATCGAGAAGGTCATCCAGCAAGGCCGCCAGGCCATTGTTCTGGTTCCTGAGATCAGCCTTACGCCGCAATTGACTGATCGATTTCGTGCCCGATTTGCTCGGGTGGCTATCCTCCACAGTCATCTGACTGATCGAGAGCGCGAGCACTATTGGCGAGAGATTGCCGAGGGTGGAGTGGCGGTGGTGATCGGCGCACGCAGCGCCGTTTTCGCCCCAGTTCCTCGGCTAGGAATTATCGTTATTGACGAAGAGCACGAATGGTCCTTCAAGCAGGAAACTAACCCGCGGTATCATGCCCGGGAGGTGGCGATTGCCCGGGGAGAACTGGAAAAAATCCCGGTACTTCTCGGGTCGGCCACCCCCTCCTTGGAAAGTTGGTACCGAGCCCAAAAGGGCGTCTACGACTTGGTCACCCTAAGTTCGCGGGTCCTTCAGCGAACTTTGCCACCGGTGGCCTTGGTGGATCTGCGCGAACCAAGGGCGCTGGCGTCCACCCGGGGAGCCATTACTCAACCACTCCATCAGGCCATTCATCAAGCGTTGGAGGACGGTGGCCAGGTGATCCTGCTGCTCAACCGCCGGGGTTTCGCGACCCATATCCAGTGTCCGGGGTGCGGCTTTGTGCTCAAATGTTCCTTTTGCGACATTGCCTTGCGGTATCATCGGGCGGAAAGTTTTGCCCTTTGTCACTATTGCAATTACCGACGGGATTTGCCGGAAAGCTGCCCCCAATGCTCGGCAGCCGGGATCCGCTATTTGGGGATTGGTACCCAACGTTTGGAGGATGAACTTCGCCGCCGATTTCCGCATGCCAAGCTCCTGCGGATGGATGCCGACGCCATGCAGGCCCGCAACGCATATGAGCAAGCCTTGGCTGCATTTCATCGGGGAGACGTGCAGATTTTGCTCGGCACGCAAATGATCGCCAAAGGCCTGGATTTTCCAAATGTGACACTGGTGGGAGTGATCAGCGCCGATACGGCGATCCACTTACCGGACTTTCGGGCCGCCGAGCGAACTTTCCAACTACTAACCCAAGTAGCGGGCCGGGCAGGCCGAGGACCGAAAGGGGGTCGAGTGCTCATTCAGACATTCGATCCAAATCACCCGGCAGTCCAAGCGGCGGCCGGGCACGCTTACCGGCCTTTTGCCGAAACCGAGTTAAAGGCGCGGGAAGAGTTCGGTTACCCACCGTTCGGCTGCATGGCGCGGGTACTTGTGCGTGGTGTCCGACTGGAATTGGCCCAGTCGCTCGCCGAGGCGTTGCAGGGCGTCATCCGCCAGGAATTGGCGGCCCTCGGGACCAATTCGCCGTGCCGAATCCTGGGCCCCGCTCCTTGCCCACTGCTGAAAATCCGCAGACACTTTCGCATTCAAATGCAATTAATCGCTAAAGAACATGCGATTTTGCGGCGGCTGATCAGCAGGGCACGTGCGGTACCGGTCCCGGAAGGAGCACACTGGATTCACGATATCGACCCGGTGGACATGCTATGAAAGCGGCGATCGAAGGGAACTAAAAATTTGGTGGTTTCCGAGGATCCGTTTACCGTTTGGGAGTGCCGTCCGAAATGGAGCCAGCAAACGCGAATTGCGGGGCGTCGAATGTCATTCATCTTGACCTTGGGCTGGAAGCCTGGGTAAGTTTAGCGGCAAGTACGCTGCCAAAACCGAAACTCCTAGGGTTGATAAGGCAGCCGATAAAGACGGACTCAATACCGAATCTGGCATATTGTGATCAACGAACTCTGTTTATATCGCAAAAGCTGGCTTAATGATTTAGCTTTAATTTGTGGAAAAATTCTAGCTAATGCAGTATTGTGGCCAATTTCAGGTAATTTAAGATATCGTGGCTAATCTAAGAAAGGAAAATGGATCGCCTAATCCTTCGTGTTAGAGCTGCTGAATCCTTAGAAGTCAAATCGCTAAAGTAGTGGAAGTAGCAAGGTGCGAAATTTGGTTGGATCAGACTTGCTGAAATCACAATGGAAATCTCCATATTGGGCATATAATTGAGAATGTATTAAGAATCTGTTAACTCAGGCAATTTACGAAAGACGTCCGGGAATTCTCGAAAGATAAAGAGGTTTGCTGACGCCCAATCAACTGACTCATTTGCACCGCTCAATTGACGTTTTTTTGCAGGCGATCAATTAATAATTTTTTGCAGGCGATCAATTAATAATTGGCTGAAGCATGCTCGGCATCGAACTGGCGGCGGCCCAATACTTTGAGCGATTGACCGCTGAATTGAAGCGGATCGACTTAAGCGAGGTGGAAAAACTCGCGGACTTGATCTTCGAGACTTATCGCCGCGGCAAAACGGTTTTTGTCTTCGGCAATGGGGGATCGGCTACCACGGCATCCCACTTTGCGGAAGACTTGGCCAAAGGCACCTTGAGCCCCGACGATTTGTGGGCTTATTCCCCAAACCGACTCCGCGTCATAAGCCTTACGGATAACGTCGGTTGGATTACGGCTTTGGCAAACGATTTGGCGTATGAGCAAGTTTTCGTCCAACAATTGGTCAACCTGGCTCAACCGGACGATTTGGCTGTGGCGATTAGTGGTTCGGGTAATAGCCCCAATGTGCTGCGGGCCGTGGAATGGGCAAACCAACACGGACTTATCACCTTCGGGATGACGGGGTTCGACGGCGGTCAGCTGAAGCGAATTCAACAATATGGGCTGCATGTTCCCACACAGGACCTGGGGATGGTCGAAAGCCTCCACGCTTGTGTGCTTCACTGGATTGTGGACGACCTTTATGCCCGGCTCCATAAAGTGGCCCGCTATCAAGCGTCTTAGCCCACCGAAAAGGGAAAAACTTGCCAGTTGGTTGTGCCGAAGCAAAACACGCTCAGCAAGTTTGGGCTCTCCATTGGTAAAGACAATAAAGCCCTTTCATGACGGATCGCGCACCTTCTCTCACGCGTACGAGTTTTTTGTCAAACTCAATTTTTTCTATCGAGAGTGAAATTTTTCGATTCTTTCTTGAGACTAAAATTTCGGTCGAAAGCGGGTGTCCATTTTGAAGAACGCAGCAAGTCGGTTGAAGATCGCGGTAAGCCGGCGCTGAACGACGTGCGGGGATTCTTCACTGTAGGAACTGAAGGAGCCCAAAACTTAAGTATCTTATTTCGACTCTGATGCGGTTTTTGACTCGATTACAGCCGCAAGGTAGGGGATTGGCTTGATTCTTTTAGGTATGCCGGCTCTTGATGGATGCCGGTCCTGATCGGCTGCTCCCGCTGGGAAGCGATCGAAAAATCAAGGAGCTGCATGGATGCGGGAAATCGCTGCTGGGATGCAGGACGCGCTGGAAGCGATCCTTCGGGCAGAAAGTTGCCCGCCGATTCTCGTCTTTGGTGATCTATTTCTGGAAAGACTTATTTTTGGCGATGTAGAGCAGGTTTGCCCGGATGCACCGGTACCGGTGGTGCGCATAACCGGTGAGGAGTGTCAAATCGGCGGAGCCGGGCGCGTTGCCGCATGCGCCCGCGCGTTCGGGGCCAAAGCCACCGTTTTGGCGGCGATTGGCTCCGACGATGAATCAGCCGTTGCCCGCCGCATCATGGATGAATTAGAGCTCGACACGCGTCCCTTGGTAACTTCTCCCGACTGGCCGACGGCCGTGCGAACGCGGGTAATCGGCGGTACTCCGGGCGGCAACTTCCAAACCTTGCTCCGGTTGGATCGTCAATCGGGAACACTTTTGCCGGCAGCTAAGGCGGAAGAATTAATTCGGCGCTGCGAGCGGTTGATTCCGGAATCACCTTTGGTGCTGATTACCGATGAACAGTTGGGTGTATGCGGTGAGCAGACAATTAGCCGAGTCGTCTCCCAGGCTGCGCAGCACGGAAGCCAGGTAATCGTCAAGCCGGCTCAAACTCCTGATTGGCGGCGTTATGCCGGGGCGAATGCCATCGCCGTTGAATTCGCGGATTTGTGCCGAATTTTTGGCCGGAATCTTGCCAGCGTTCAAGAAACCCTTCAAGCCGCTCAAGAGCTGGTCAAACGCTTTTGCATCGATCAGATGTTCATCGCTTGGTCCACCGGAGCTACCGCCTGGACGGATGCCCAGGGACGCTCCGAATACCTCCGCCGGCCCAGCGACCGAAGTAAACCGAGCTGCAATACGGCGGATTTGGCACTGGCCTCTCTGGGTTATGCGCTGGCTTTGGGCGCGGAATGGCCGATGGCCCTCCAACTCATGCAAATCTCCATTCGAGCGGCAGCGGATTGTTCCGGCCCTCATCGGATCACCCGCGAGCGATTGCTTGAGTTGTTGCGGTCGAAGGGAATGAGAGCCGGCCGAAAAACGATCTCATTAGCGGAACTTCAAGACCGGCTTGTTCGCTTTCGGCAAGCGGGTAAACAAGTGGTCCTAACTTGGGGAAGTTTTGATTCGATCGATGCTCGCGAAATTGCTTACCTTCAGCGGGCCCGAGGGCTGGGCGACTGCCTTGTGGTGGCACTGTGCGGTGCGGCGAGCCCGGGTCAGCCAGCCGGGCAATCGCCACCGGTTAAGCGCTTGAGCGAGCGTGCCCAAGTGCTTTCGGCGTTGGAGTACGTCGATTACGTGTTTTATTTCGACCGCTATAGCCTTTCCAACATGGCGGAAGCTATCCGCCCCGATATCCTAGCCCGATGGCCGCACGCCCAGGAAATTGAAGAGATGGCGGCAATCATGGAACAATTTTGGGCAAGAGGGCTGGGGACGCAAATCGTGGACCTCTCCGCCGCGGAAACTTCCGAAAATCGAAAAGTTCCCTCTCCGTTGCAAGCTTCGCAGTGGCAACCGTCCTCAGCCGAACGCAACGGGGATGAATTTGAGTTGGCCGTTATTCTTCCGTTTCCTCGGGCTGCTTAAGGCCCTGGGTGAACCGACCCCCGAACCGTAACGGCCGAAGCGTGACGAAACTATCGGCCGAAGCCATCTATCGAAGCTTCGCAGAAACTGCATGAACAAAGTTCTCGTGAGAACCGGTGAGCGAAAGCAAGCGCGCCAATTGCTGACAAAAGTGGTTATTGCCCATTGACGAATGCACACACTTCCTGAGTTTTGGACAAGGTACATCCACCCCATAAAGGGGGCTGAATTGACAGCACTTTTCGGAATCGACGCCACTTAAAAAACTTTCCTGCGCGAAACGGCTTTGAAATTTTACCTGCGCGGAAGGGCTTCCGAATCGCAAGTAACCGCCAAAAACTACAACTTGCAACGAAGAACGCCTTCGTTTCCCGAGTTAAACCGTGCCGCAGTGGAAAGGAGTCTGGAGTTAAACAAGGAGCCAAAGCCGGTGGAGCAAACGCCGCAAAATATCGGCATTTTTCTGCCGAATTGGGTGGGGGATACCGTGATGGCCACTCCCACCCTTCGGGCAGTAAGAAAGCGCTTTCCGCCCCCGCATCGTTTAACCGGGATCATGCGGCCAAAGATGGCGGAACTTTTGGCCGGCACCGACTGGCTGGATGAATACTGGTTTTGGGAGCCGAAACTCATCAGGGGGCCGTGGTCACAGCTTAAGCTGATCGGCCGCATGCGCAAGACCCGGATCGATCTGCTCATCCTTCTGCCCAACTCCCTACGAAGTGCTCTGCTTGCATTTCTCGGTGGAGCGAAAAAGCGGGTGGGTTATGCGCGGGATGGTCGTAATTGGCTTCTCACGACAAAGGTGTACCCGCCGCGGCGGGGTGGAAAAATCGTGCCTCAGCCGATGGTTCAAGCCTATCTCGCGTTGGCAGAAGCGGCCGGATGTCCGCCCGCCTCACCGCGGCTAGAATTACGCTTAACCGAGGAAGAACGGCACTTGGGAGAGGCGATTTGGCGGCAATTGGGTCTTGAGGCACATCGGCCCGTGGTGGCCATCGTTTATGCAGGGGCCCAGGGGCCCGCTCGACGTTGGCCTGAGGAACACTGTGCGCAGCTTGCCCGGCTCATCACCCAGTTTACGCCCTGCCAGGTGCTCATCTTTTGTGGGCCGGACCATGGGGAGGAAGCAAGGCGGATTGTGTCGCGAGCTGCTTGTTCCCGGGTAAAAAGTCTCGGCGAAATCCCCAACGGTGGCTTGGCGGTCGCCAAGGCTTGCCTCGAACGGGCCGCACTGGTGGTTTCACCCGATAGTGGTCCCCGGCATGTCGCGGCAGCTTTTGGGAAGCCCCTGATCACGCTCTATGGGCCGACCACACCCATTTGGGGCGAAAACCCCGAGGTACGGAGTGTGAACCTTTGGACGGATCTGCCTTGCCGCGGGTGTACCCAGGGAATTTGCCCCTTGGGCCACCATCGGTGCATGCGCGATCTATTGCCGGAGAAAGTCTTCGAACATGTTTTGACGTTGTTAGAGAGAATCCGCGAGGTCCGTGCCGCTTAAAATCGCAGAAGATGGGGGAGAAATCGAGTCGGTTTGAAAATCCGGAAAATGAAGCTAAGAGTGCGGCAGTTTGTAGACTCGCACGGGATACCGGGAAAACACAGAGCTTTGACCCTTCCGGGTTGCTTTCTGCCAGGATTTCGGGATCACTTTGGGAAATGCTTTTTCGGAGCTTGGGAAAGAGGATCGCTCTCGAGGGGGCCTTGCCACGGGTTTGCAAATTGGGTCGCGAGGTTTCGATCCATCCTCTGAATCCATTTTCTGAGGGGTATAAGGATTTCTGAGGGGTATGAATAAACGGGAGAGGTCCGTATCAACGCAATCGGATGGAAGTCCATGGTGGGGGTTGAATAAGTGGGATCAGTTAGCCGCACACGGTTAGCCGCTCCGCATAAGGCACTCAGGCAAGGCGAGCTCGACGGGCTTTTGGCCGAATGGATTGGCCGGTGGGCCGCTCGGCAGTTCGTACCGGCTGACCCTTGGATGTGGTTCTCTCCAAAATATTCCCACGTCTTGAAGGAACAAGAGCTGGAGAGTTTCGAGCGGGTTATCGGCAGCGAGCATGGGGTCCGTCTTCGTTCGCTTCAAGAGCGCGAAAATTGGTTTTTTCCTGCCTCCGCAGCTACTATCGGGACTTCCGAGCGGGATTTTCCCAAAGCCTCAACCGCTGGTTTGTACCTAAAGAAGCACCGCATCCGACTCCGTCAAGAGCCGAGGCTTTCCGCGGCCCAAGCGGCGCGAAGTGACGGCGGTCCGCCCCCCGGCACCAGCCCCGGTGTGCTCGAGGCTTATTACGCCGTGCGACTTCCGGAATTCGGAATTCCGACGATGCCGGTAGTGGCTTTTGGTCAGCGGACTTCCCCCGGGGGGTATCAGGAGTCCTTTTTCCTCAGCGAGGAGCTGGTGGGGTTTACGCCGCTGGATCTGTTTCTGGCACAGGAGAGCCCGGCAAGGGCAGGGGAGGGGAGGGCCACGCTGCAACGCCGAAGGTCGCTGGTAAAGGCCGTAGCAGACCTGGCCCGACGCCTTCACGCCGCCGGATTCAGCCATCGCGACTTTTACACCTGTCATATTTTCGTCCGGGAAAGTTCGTTTGGGAAATTTGAATTAAGACTAATCGACCTTCAGCGCATTCAAGAAATCCCCTATCCGGGTGAGCGGTGGTTGGCGAAGGACTTATCTCAGCTTTGGTATTCCACCCCCGAGGGCTGGCTTAGTTGCCACGAACGGCTCCGGTTTCTGATCCGCTACCGTGGCAACGGTCAACTCCTGCCGGCCGACGCCCGCTTTGCCCGCCGCATCGCCTTCCGAGTGTGGTGGATGAATTTGAAGTCGGGAGCGTATCCATGAAAGTGGGGCTGGTTGTCAGACGGTTTAGCAGTTGCCGTGGGGGGAAGGAACATTGGAACGTTCAAATGGCTGAATTCCTGGTGCAACGGGGTCACCAGGTGCATATTGTGACGGCCAACTTTGATCCTGCCGATGGGGCCTTACCGGTTGTTCGTCATGTAATCTCGGGCGGGCACGATAGCATGCGTTTTGCCGAGGAAGCTGCCCGCTGCCTGCGCGGAGTATCGCTGGATATCGTGCACGATGCAGGGGACGGCTGCTTTTGCAACATTCTTCAGCCGCATGCGGGTTCGCTCCGGTCCCTCACCCGCCATAAACTACGCAGTTATCCGGTGTGGGCACGGCCGCTGAAACGCCTGCTCAATGCTTTTTCCGCCCGACAACGTAGTTTGGCGAGACTCGCCAGCCGGCAGGCCGCAGCCCCCATCGAGGCCTTTATTGCCGTGTCGAACTTTGTGGCTCGTGGGCTGGTGGAGTTTGATCGCATCCCTGCGGAACGTATTCGGGTCATCCACAACGGCGTCAATACGGAGCGGTTTTCGCCGGCCAATCGGGTCCTTTACCGCCGAGCCATAAGAGATTGGCTAGGTGTGGACGAGCGAACGACGCTCCTTTTGATCGTCGCCCACAATTATCGCCTCAAAGGCCTCGAGCCGCTGTTACTTGCCTTGACACGATTGGTGCGGCGAAACCGCCCTGTCAAGCTGATGGTTGTGGGCGGCAATCCGCGCGCCTGGAATCTACGAATTCGCTGGCTAAACCTGTCCGACCATGTTCACCTGGTGGGTCGCTTCCGCGATGCCGCTCCGTTTTATGCGGCAGCCGATGTCTACGTCCACCCGACTTTCTACGATGCCTGTAGTTTGGTGGTGTTAGAAGCCATGGCCAGCGGACTGCCGGTGATTACCAGCCGTTTCAATGGGGCGGCCGAGCTACTGGAGCCGGGAGTCGACGGCCTCATTATCGATGATCCGTGGAACATCCAGGCTTTGCAACAGGCGATCGAGCTGGCCTCGGTACCCGAAGTCAACCGCGAAATGGGGATCGCTGCCCGAAACAAAGCCCTACAGCATCGCTTCGGCAAAGTCGCCGAGTCAGTCCTCCGGCTATATCACGAGCTTTTGGGAAAAGAGGACGTACCAGGATCGTTTAATGCGTGTGTTCCCACTCGGGCCGCCAAAACTTTCTAAAGCCTAGGAATTTCGCGATGAGATGCCCACTTACGGTTCTCATCCCCTGCAAGAACGAGGAAAGCAACATTGCCGCCTGCATCGCCTCGGCGCGGGAGATTGCCGATGAGATCCTCGTGGCCGACTCGCTCTCTACAGACCGAACCTTGGAGATCGTGCAGCACTTAGGGGGTTGCCGAATCATTCAGCGTGAATATATCGATTACGGTAATTTCAATAACTGGGCCATTCCCCAAGCGACCCACCCGTGGGTCCTCCTGATCGATGCAGACGAACGACTCACCGATCCGCTTCGCCGCGAAATTGCCCGACTTCTTGCCAGCCCTCCTTGCCATGATGGCTACTGGATCTACCGGGACAATTATTTCATGGGTAGGCGAATCCGCTTCAGCGGTTGGCAGCGAAACCGAGTATTGCGGCTTTTTCGCCGCGATTTGGGTCGATTCAACGACGCTGGTGACCACTCACGACTGGTAATCGCCACTGGAAATGTGGGGCGATTGCACCACCGACTCCTTCATTTCACCTACACATCTTATGACCAGTACTTCCGCAAATTCCATCGGTATACCAAGCTGCAAGCTCAGCGCTGGTTTGCCGAGGGACGCCAGGTGGGGTGGTTCGATTTGGCCTTGGCAGGTCCGGCGCGATTTCTCCGGGCGTACATCCTGCAATTGGGTTTTCTCGATGGCTTGGCGGGCTTGCAGGTATGCATGTTGACGGGCTTCTACTCTTTTGCAAAGCGCGCCCGACTTTGGGAACTTTGGGCCCAGCACGAGGCCGCTCGGCTCCAGGGCGATGAATCGCAGGGAGATCCTCCCGGCCCCGCGGTCGGCCTGGCGACCTCTGGGTCCAACTTCAGTGTTCCGCAAGCCCGCGCACCCTTACGGCGAGCAAGTTGAGCTTTAATCGTGGCACCCCCCAAATAGCGGGTAACGTCAAGACAATGACCGGCGCGGCGAGCTTCATGCGCGGAGGCCGCCACGCGCCGCGGTTCAACCTGGGGAACTAGGGTCCGTTCGACCTCCACGCGCGGAGCCTGCCCGTAATCACCTTACCTACGAAAGTTACTATCAGCTTTCGAGCTTCACGCGCGTAGCCTGCCAACCAAACGAACCCGCGAGAGAAGCTCCTTGGGGCGGGCAAGTCCCGCTTCAATCGCGGTTCCCACTCACCGATTGCAAAAAAGGCCGATCGCCCGCCCAGCATCCGAAAGACACTTGCAACATACTCGAATACGGAATCCGGTAGCTGGCCACCTGCCCATCAGCCGAAACCTGGGCGCCGGTTATCTTCGCGGTATTGAAACGTCTCAAGTGCGTACCCATCCCCCTGAGCGTGGGTGCAGGCAGCCGGAGCCCAAATTGAGTTGATTTCGCTAAAGCCCCAAGAATTCTCTTAGCTCAGACGTAAGACAAACTTAAATCGCCCCGAGGTCAGAAAGCCTTCATTTGAATAGCCGCACCAAAATGTTCAGGATCACCGTCAGAACAATGCTCAGTACCACGCAGGTCATTAAGGGGAAATAGAAACTCCACCTTTCCCCCCGGATCTGAAAATCGCCCGGTAGCTTTCCCAGGGGTATCCCGAGCTTTGCCGTCACAAGCAAGCCGACGCCAATGGCAGCCAGGATCACGCCAATCCAAATCAGGCCTTTCGCAAGGTTGCTCAGATCCATTGCTGCAAGCCCCCAAATTCCGCGAGATTTGTCGTCATGAATTTACGGAATTCCCCGACGATACGTTAGCTTCTCGAGCCAGTGCGATCGCCCCATGCACGACCACCTCTTCGCCCAGGGCCGCCGGAACGATCTCGAAGCGCCCTCTGAGCTGCGGGAAAACATATTGATCGACATAGCGTCTCAGCGGAGTAAACCACACCTCCTCGCCGGCGAGGGACACGCCGCCACCAACCACCACCACATTCGGTGCGATCAAGGTAACCATCTGCGCGATCGCCCAACCGTAGACCCGGCACGCTTCCTCGAAGGCCTCCTGGGCTAAGCGGTTGCCATTGCGGGCCGCCTCGGCAATGGTCCGCGTATCAAGTTTCTCCACCCGGTGGCCGCACCGTGCAAGGAGGTCCGCCACCTCGGGAGTTTCGGGATTCGAGTCCCGGAGCTTTTCGCGTAAGCCGCGGGCAATGGCCCAGCCGCTGGCAAGCGATTCGACATCCTTATCCGGGGAATCGGCCTGCAAGCCGGGCCGAAGATGGCCGATTTCCGCCGCCACGCCCGACCCTCCGCAAAACAGCCGGCCTTCGAATACCAAAGCCCCACCGATCCCGCTGCCGACGTTAGTGTAGAAGACAACCTTTCGCCCGCGACCCGCCCCGAAAATCGCCTCGGCCAGCCCCGCACTATCCGCGTCGTTGGCGACCATCACGGGGCGACCCCATTGGCTCTGGGCCCATTGCCTTAGAGGAAATCGCTCCCAGCCGGGTACCTGGTGACTGATGATCGTAGATCCTGATTCATACTCCACCGGTCCCCCGAAGCCGATTCCCACCGCCTGCACCGGATATCGCTCCAGAAGGAATGCGGCAAGCCGACAAATCTCGTTCCGAATCCACTCCGCATCCGCTCGTGGTGGAACGGCCTGCTGCAATCGTGCCACCAAGGGTGGCCCCAACCCGCTTCCTACACCCAATTGGAGTTTCGTTCCCCCGATCTCGATGCCTAAAAACACCGCTTAAGCCCCATTTGCTTGCGTCAAAAAGTCTCGCTATTACTAGTTGGGATGTGACTTTCGCATCGTTTTCTGGCTAAATGCTTCGCGTGTGACATCAGGGGGAAGGGGCCGCCGAAAATTCAACTCGCCGGTTACGTCGCGTGTTCGGCCAACTTTCTCGCTTACTTTTCTCAAAGTTTAATAACACCGTGTGCACGTGAAAACTCCTCGGTACTTAGCCGGGCCGGTCAAGCGCAGTAAGGACAATTAAGAAATAGTCAAATCAACAATTAATTGAAGAGTTACATTCCGTGACAAAGGCCGAACGCTTTATTCGGAGCCGCCGTGGCGATGCCGTCTGCTGAAACCGCCGAGCTGATTTCCGTCTCTTCTGGTTTCAATCGGCATCGAATCGGCTCGTCGAAAACCCCCTTTCGAAGCATGCCCGCGTGTGCGGAAAGCGGTCAACACCGGTTCCATGTGCTGTTTGCTCAGCACGAACTTCCCTGCGTATACGGACAAGGGGCATGTTTCTCCTCCTTTCAGTTGGGTTAAACACGAACTTTTCTGCGTATATGGACAAGGGATTTTGAGCCGTTTCAATCACATGTTGCTGGAGGAAAATTCCCCGCATGTGCGGACAAGGCCCATGGGTGGCGGGCCGCAATTTGCCTCCGCTCGAAAATTCCCCGCGTGTACGGATAAGGCTGCCGGCTTAGCAAGTAATGTTCGACGCCAAAAGAAATTACCCCGCTTCTGTGCACAAGGGGCGAAATCAAAACTCATAGAAAACTAAACGATGTAGCTCGGGGCAGGGCGGAAAAGCAAGAAAACGGGGCGGGGCGGAGAAACGCAAGAAGACCGAGAGAAAGCACAGCAGGGTAGGGGGAGGGGACTGAGAACAAGTAGCACGAAGGAAACGAACTGGCGTGAATACCGCGCACCGAAAGCCGTCACTAGTGACCACTGCCAAAGGCTTATAGGATGACCTCACGCGAACGCTTCACTTCGGGCGAATTTCGAAATGGATCCCCGATTGCCCCGTGCGTCCGCTATTACCATCTTCCACCACCAGCCGCAAGAGGTATTTGCCGGCCGTCAAATTCCGAGGCAACGTAAAATCGTACCCCAGGAAAAAGTCCCGACGGTACTGGCGGCAATACTCCTCGCTGGTGGGAAACTCGTGACTAGCCACCCGTTGACCTTCGCTATTGAAGATTTCGAATTTGCTGCGGGACGCCGTGTAATAGCCCTTCGGCGTCGAGACGCTTTTGAAATTCTGCACTTCGGCATACAAAAGGACCCGTTGGCCTGGCTCAAACTCGTATTTCTCAAACGGCGTGTACACCCCATAGCTTTGGATATCGGTGACAAAAGCGAGGTTGCGCACGACCAACGGGCAGCTCGTGCGGAGGAATTGCAGGGCCTCTTCCAAGTGGGTTTGGGCCTCGGCTAACCGTGGGTCGCCTGGCATCCCCGTGGCTTTCTCCAGCAAACAAGCCAGCCCAAAAAGCTCCCAACGCCAAAACTCCTGCAAGTCGACGGAAACGTCGTCGATGGGCTCGAGGGCTTCTTCCCGCAGACCAAAGGCCAGTCGCAGCAATCGGCGTCGGGCCTCCACAGCATGAGGGGAGACGCTACCGCCTGCGTTGGTCGCCCAGTGTTCTTCGAGCAAGGCCATGGCCTGGTCCACCCCCCGTGTTCCCGGGTTAGTGCCCCGATTTTCTTGCGGTCGCTCGGAGGTTCTTTCCGCGCCAAAATTCCCCCTAGCAACTCCTGTTGAGGGGTTGTCCCACTGGGCCGACGGTGCCACAAGCCCCATAGAGCTTTGCCGGTCAATGGCCGCGGCTTGGGGTCCAAATTCCGTCGGTCCTCCCGGCGATTGCATCCCCCCGGCGAACCGAGCGGCGTGTGCCGGATCTGAAGATTCGGCCACGTATCCGGCGGGAACCACCCCTGCAGTTGCTGTCCCGCTAGCGCGATTACCGAATGGTAAGTGCCCGCCCTGGGTCGAGCTGGCAGCGGTCCCGCGAGCGTCCGCAAGTACGGGCGGAACACCCGGGGGCCCTTCTTCGTTCAACATCCCACTTGGTCGCGAGGCAAGCGCTAGTTCCCCGGTGCGGATAGCGTTCCCCAAATCCGGGGGTTCCGTGCATGAAGCTTCCCGCCCACCGGCCAGACCAACTTTACTCAGCAATCGGCACTGTTGAGCCAGTAGCGGCCAGAGCGCCGGATCCGTTTGCTCGAAGGAATTCAGAAGCTCTCTACAGGCTGCCGGGCTTGCGGCACTCAGTTCGGCAACTGCCTGCATTACCTGAACCATCCCCGCTTTGTCGGGGCTACCGGGTAGGTGCCCTGCGAGATTCTCTCCCCCCGGTACATCCGGCCCTATAGAGCCGGGATGCTGCAAGCGACGATCCGGCTGGTTGCCGGCAAGCTCATGGCCGCAAATCGACTGCGATAGTCCGGCGGCCTCTCCGGGGGCCTTTGAGAGAGTCAGGAACCCTGAAACCCCCTGGCAACCGGAGAGAATCCCTCCGAAAAGGATCGCCAAAAGTAAACCGATTGGCTTGCGGTCCATGCCTGGCCAACGAAAGAGGACAAGAAAAGCCGACAGGAATTGAGTCAAAGCGGTTTGGTTTTTCCCACGAAAAGCAGCCGGATGATACCGTTAAGGTTGGAAGCTAATCAAGATTGCTGACGGAAGGCAAGTTAATTTGGACAGTATGATGCGTTTGGGTGGAATGAATAGTTTAAATGATGCGACGATTTTTTAGGCCCGGCCAACACGGAGCTAGCTTATTTCAGCTAAATTCGGTGTAGATATTTTTGGTAGATATTGGCAAGTTTATCTTACAGAGTTCACGCCTATTATTCCCGCTGATTTCCTGGCAACAGATCCATTAATTCATCCGGTTATTTAGGGACTAAGACTCGAACGTAGAGTAACTGATCCAGAGCCGGCTCCTCCTCCGCCCGCGCAGCAAACAGGTCGTGATCCTTTCCACGTTCCCGTCATAGAGGGTTCCTCCTCCGCCCGCGCAGCGAACAGCGAAAAGGCTCGTCAGTCAGCCTGACCGGGATAGGGGAGGGGAGTTGCGTGGGTGGCCCACTTTCGAACACGAAGCGCGGTTCGGCGAGGCAGGGAGACAGCGGGGTTAAATCGTTGCTTCAGTATCTTGCTTTCGAAGAGGGAGGGGGCTCGGCAGGGCAGGGGGGAGGGGGGTGATGGGCCCTAGATGCAAGAGTCGCACGTGGGCTCGTTGTTCCGCTTCAAGTGTTTCTTAATCGTTGCTTAATGGACGGCAAGGCGCAGCAGAAATCGCTCAAGCAAAAGCCGCTCCGGCAGCACGCAATCACCTTTCATGCCCAAGTCGGCCGTCAAAAGCAGATGGGCTATCTCGCTTGCACGCTGAGCTCCTAGCCGCCGCAGTTGCATCTCCACCTTTGAAAGGAGGAAATGGGGTACGCCCGCTTCCCGAAGCGCTTCGCTCAGCTCAACCTTCCGTCCCCGGGACTGCTTCTGATAAGCCAGTTGAGTTGAAATGACCAAACGGCGCAACGCCCCCCCTAATTGCGCCAAGATCGCCACCGGATGTTCCCCGGCTTGAAGGAGCTTATCGAGGTACTCGAGGGCCGCCGCAATCCGCCCTTCCAAGGCCGCATCCAGCATCTCCCACACGGTCCGCAGCCGCCATCCGCCCGCAAACTGCTTTACCACCTCCGGCTTGACGGGCGCGCGGGAATCCGTTGCGACGGCAAGCTTGGCCAATTCCTGGTCAATCACCCCAAGATCTTCGCCGACCATCTCCACCAGTAGTCTAGCGGCCGGACCGGATACGGCAAGCTCGTATCGCTGCTTGGCCCAGGCGACGACCCACGCCTCTAGCCCCGATCCCGTCGGGGCCGCACAGTCCACCCACAACCCACTCTCTGCAACGATCTTGGCAAGCCGGGTATTGCTCGCGAATGTCCGCACCAAAAGGATGAGCAGCCAACCTTCCGCTTTCTTTGCGGCGAGAGTTTCCAACTCTTTTCGGCACCGGGTGACAAAGGGCTCGGCTTCCTCGACCGCAACCACGCGAACCCCGCCGAACAGTGCCACGGTATGAAGCCGCTCCACCAAGTCTGGCCAAACTAGCTTCGGCCCCTCCAATTGGTGCCACTGGGAGCGATCGCCGTCGGCCTCCAATTTGCGTCGCAGGGCGCGAAGTACTTCGATTTTCAGAAAATCGCTGTCGCCGCTTAACACGCAAACTCCTAGCGGCAAGTTTCGCGGCAAGTCACGCAGGAATTCGAGGGCACTGGTTGCTGCCATGAGCCGCCTTTATCCCGCCGTTTGGTAATCCCCCACAAATGGATTGCGCACTCCCCTTGAACGCCTTGCCAGGATGAATTTCGATAATGCTTTGCCAAGGCGAATCGCGATAAAGCTCAATCAACATTGACAATATGGAGGACGTCATGCCACCGGTTAGCCACCTTTGGAGGCGGGAAGCTCTTGCCGGGTCTTCCGCACGATCTCGACGTACTGACTTGCCAGGGAGCGAATCCGCCCGAAATCTCCACTAGCGATTGCCTGTGGCTCGACCAAGGCCCCCCCCACGCCGAGTGCACATGCCCCTGCCTGCAAGAAATCGGCCGCCGTTTGGAGGTTCACCCCTCCGGTGGGCATCAAGCGCACCTGGGGTAAGGGGCCGCGCAAAGCCCGGAAATAGGCCGGGCCACTGACCTCGGAGGGGAAGATCTTCACCACATCGGCCCCAGCCTCCCAGGCGGTGAGTACTTCGGTGGGAGTGAAGGCACCGGGCATGACCAACTTATCGTAACGCCGGCAAAGTTCGATGACTTTGAGATTCAGAATGGGACTGACGATGAACTCCGCCCCGCTGAGCACGGCCACCCGTGCTGTCTCCGGATCGAGCACCGTCCCCGCTCCCAGCACGATTTGCTCCCCAAAACGATCCGCCACCTGCTCTAAAACCTGATGGGCCCGCGGGACAGTAAAAGTAATTTCAATGGCCACCACGCCGCCATCGAAAAGGGCCTGGGCCACATCGACTAAAAGGCGTTCGCTCGGCGCCCGAACAATGGCCACAATCCCGCAGTCCAAAATCCGTCGCAATTGTGAATCCCGACTCATGCTGCATTGCCCCTCCCTTAAATTCAGCGTTTTCCCTCACTTAAGTTCACATGAAAAGCTGCCCCGGGGTCAAAACTTTACAAATCCTCCCGCATTCCCTCGAGACAGGCCTCGCAGGCTGCCGCATCGGGCTACCGGCAAGCTCCCGGCGTTTTGGCTCAGGACCCTTTTCAGTATACAGGCAGGATTGCCCCCCGCTAGCCGGCCTGGCCGATTACCCGCCGGCCCGAGGCGAAGTTTTCAGAAAATGGCAAACCTTGGAGGAGAATCTTAAGGCGCTGGTTTTACGCCTCTGGCTCGATCGCCCTCGCAAGGGCGAAAGCCCCCCTGGGGGGCAGGCGTAGTCGAGATCTGCGCGGCCAAGATCCCCGACCCAAAGTTCAGATTCGGCGGGTTCGGTGATAGGTGGGGTTGAATTCTTTCGCGTTGTGCGTAATGCTGCCTAGAACATATGCATTTTTGCTGGCAAAGATTTCGAAAAGACTAAAAGCTAATGGTTACTTCAATGCGGGCTTGTGTGCAGCGTGTCAGTCGAGCCAAAGTCGTTGTAGAAGGGCAGGTGGTGGGCGAAATCGGCCTGGGGCTGCTGATTCTCCTGGGCGTCGGTCATCGGGATACCGAGGCGGAAGCCGCCAAATTGGCCGAGAAAATCGTAGGCCTGCGGGTCTTCGAGGACCAGCAACAGAAGATGAATCTTTCGATTTCCGACGTTGGCGGAGCGATACTCGTCGTGAGTCAATTTACACTTTTCGCCGATTGTCGAAAGGGCAGACGCCCCAGCTTTACCGACGCTGCTCCCCCGCAGTTGGCCGAACAGCTGTACGATCGATTTGTCCGCCTTGTGGCCGATAAAGGAATCCCCGTCGCCACCGGCCAATTCCGTCAATACATGCAGGTGGAATTGGTCAACGAGGGTCCGGTCACACTTTGGCTTGACACAGCCGAGTGGTGAGCGCCAAAGCCCGGCAAGAGTCTCCGCCCTCCCTTCCCCAGGGGTGGCAGCGTCTTGTCATTCACTGAGCTTCGCGAAGCACAAAAAGCCTCCCTTCCCCAGGGGTGGCGGCGTCTTTCTCAGATGCTTTCGACTGGTTTTAAGGTTTTCTTATGTTCTCAATCAGTTTTAGAGCCTTTTGTCGCCTTAAAGCTTCACAGTTCGGCGGACCGTCGACCCAAACGCGCCTTTTGGGCGGTTATTGCCACGGCAGGGAAATCTCCGGGGTCAGCCGTGCTGTTTCTTGGACCGGCCGCTCTTCACCATGGCCCACCGCCTCAGGCGATTTGGAGCTAGGAGTTAAGCCCTCCCTCGGCACCGAATCTTCGACCTTGAGCGGCCCCAGCACCGACATGATGTGTTGACCGGCCCAACTTCGCACCGTTGCTTCGTGACGTTGCCAAGTGGCCGTCCATTGCGGCTCGTTGAGCACGATATAGGTCAGAAGGGCCAATTTAAGATAGGTCGAAAGATTCGCCCAGGTATTGCTCCCGAAGAACTTAAGCGCAGTACCGAACGATCGTCTTCGTTGGATCTTCCCCCCCTTGATGAATAGGCTCCACCACTCGTCAAGCACCAGGTGCGATAGATACCCGGCTGACACCGCGGCGGCCTTGAAAACCCGAATTGCCGGTGTTGCCCCGGAGGCCAAAAGAAAGGCAATTTGCCCGAAAATAATGGCCGCCGGCACACTGTGGAACATCCCGCGATGGACGGTGTATCGCCGCAAGAACTCGCCGAAGACAAATCGCACCAACAAATAACTCGAAGCGGCGGCAAGGACGATCCATTCGGCGGAAATCTCGAACTGGCGGAGTCGATCGGCCACCAGGATCGCGGCCAAAGCCGCTCCGAATGCCAGGCTTTCGCGGAGGATCTTGCCCGCATCGGCATCCACATCGGGGAGCATCCCGGAAAGGGCGCAAAGTCCGCCTGCCAAGACCGCGGAAGGGGCCGGCATCTGTAAGCCAAAGTAGCCCACAAGCCCATATCCGAGCCCTAAAGAGCTGCTAACAGCAAGATGCGTGCGATAATTAGCCACTTTAGACGGCCTTTCCCCTTCGCAAAAAGATTGCCTGAAGCTTGATCGCAAAAAGATGCCCTGAAGCCTGGGCAACTCTGTGCCGCCACTGCCTTCGGAACTCTGCTTCAATAGCGGTTTTTACCCAGATGGAACTTGTTCACCAAGAGCAAATTGCCGGTGTTGCGCCGCAAAAATCCAGAAGAAATTACCAATTTGGGCGGCCAAAGCACCTCCTAACCTGATAGCACATCCCCAGATTCACTTTTCTGGTTTCCTTAAGCAGCGTATCCCTTTATATTGAGCTGGGGCGAAGAGAATCGACTTCCTTCAATCTGTCACGGAAGCAACTTCTAAGAAGCGAAAGTCAGGCCCCGTTGGAATGCACTTCCTAAAACAAAATGCACTTCCAAAAACAATAGGGCACGCTTTAATCCCGGCCTAAGCATGCCGGCGAACTGATATCCTTTTGGACATCCGGGCCTTTAAATTTCTTGCCCGCCGAGTAGGCAGGAACCGTACTATGTTCGAATTGCCCCTCGAGGTATTCGATTGTGTGGTCGCCGGAATTGTCATTTTTACGTTGATTCACGGTGCGATCCGCGGGATGGCGTGGCAGTTGGCTTCGATTGCCTCGCTGGTAGTCAGCGCAGTAGTGGCCATGCGATTTTCCGGGGTCTTTGCCCCGGCTTTTGGGAGCCAGGCCCCCTGGAATCGCTTCCTCGCCATATTTGTGCTTTTCCTGGGTACCTCGCTGGCCATTTGGCTTTTATTTCGGGCCGTTTCTGGCTTCATCAATCGGCTTCAGTTAAAGGACTTTGACCGGCAGATGGGAGCGATTTTCGGCTTGGTTAAGGGTTTGCTCATCTGCTTGGCGCTCACGTTTTTTGGAGTCACCTTGGCGGAGGGTTCTCGGGCACTGGTTCTGCGATCATGGAGCGGTAACTTTTTAGCGCGGGTCATCTGGTCTGTGGTGCCGGCCTTGCCCGAGGAGGTCCGCACCGCCATGGGGGAATATCTTGAGCGATTCGAAAAGGGGATCAAACGTCCGGTGGAACCCACGGACTCGGTCTCGCTGCGGGATAGCCCGGTGGGGAAGAATTCCGCGGTTGGCGATCGGATTTCGGCCGCGAAGTTCCCTGCGGCGCACGGTCGATTGGGGCCGTGGGATCGACCGGCTACGAAATCACAGTTGCGCGATGCGTGTGCCGGTTGAATCTCCGAAGAGCGGAGCCCAAGGCAGGGGAGTGAACCGGCGGGCATGACCGCGGCCCGTGCGGAAGTTCGTCAGGAGCCGCCGCGGGAGCTGGGATTGAAAAACTGCGAAAATGGGCCGAAAAACTGGGGTTTTGACCGAACATAAGAAAGATTATCGGACGTTCGAAGGAGGCGGGATTTTTGTATCAGTTTGACTTCTGCGGCTGAAAACCGTACCTTGCCCGCCTTAGAATTCTGTGTTGTGCGGTTTAGAGATGTGCTTTGTGCCGAGCTGCCCATCTGCTCCAACATTCAGACAACGATCATCGGCAGCCCGCCTTTCGCGACAAGCCGGCGCTAGGTTCGGGAAAGCTCCTCGCGAAAAAATGATCGCCGCGAAAGTCCCGCCGTCAGGAACCGGGGAGCCGATCGGCGGCAAACCAGGGGAGCGCCGAAAGATTCCGTGCGGAAGCAGTTGGTGCGGAGGAGAAGCGGGAGATCTTTGAGACGCTCACCTGCTCAGCAGAGACCTGAGGGTTGAACCGAACGAAACGTTACCGAACAAAAGTTTTCAGAACGCTGCAAGAAGGGGCTGCCTAAAGACGGCACCGTACAGGGCGCAATCGACCGGCAACCCTCCCGATGTGCGGAGCAGCTTCAAGTTGCAATTCGAGTAAGAGATTTTTCAGTCGAGTCGCCGCGACCGGAGGAGCTTGATCGAAGCAGAACAATCGGCGGTAAACCTGCCCTTCCATGCGAACGGAAGCATCACCGGAGCAAGTTCCACAGGCTGGAGTCTGAAATCCAACCACGGGGGCAACACGGGTTTGCCGCCGGTTCAACCCTCCGAAACTGCCGCGGGGCTGGGAACGGGGGACTCGTCGGTCGATTGCTCTCTGCGAATTGGCTCCAAACACTCCGCATCCCCTATCCGGACGCCACCCTCGTAAAAAACGCCCATCCGGCGGAACCGCTGGTATCGCCGCTCCAAAAGCTCCGGAATCGGGATCGAGACCAGTTGCCTCAATTGCGTGCGGAGGTAAAGTTTTAGGGTGGTGGCCATTTGATGCGGATCACGATGTGCCCCCCCCAACGGCTCCGATAACACATCGTCAACCACGCGCAATCTCAGGAGGTCTTTGGCGGTGAGCCGCAAAACTTCTGCCGCCTGCTGTTTGAAAGTTTCGCTTTTCCAAAGGATGCCGGCGCACCCCTCGGGGCTAATAACCGAGTAATACGCATGCTCCAAAATGGCGACGCGATCGCCGACGCCGATCCCTAGCGCCCCGCCGGAGCCTCCTTCGCCGATGACCACGCAGATAATCGGCACCGGCAGGCGGGACATAACGTACATGGCCTCGGCAATTGCCTGATGTTGGCCGCGTTCTTCCGCCCCCACCCCCGGATAGGCCCCAGGGGTATCGATCAAGCAGATGACCGGTAGCCCGAACTTGGCGGCCAATCGCATCTTTGCCATGGCCTTCCGATAACCTTCCGGATGGGCACACCCATAGTTGCAAGCTAAACGCTCGTTGGTGGTCTTTCCTTTTTGATGACCGACCACCATCACTTTAAAGGTATCGAGTTTTGCCCAGCCCGTGCGAATTGCCCGGTCATCCCCAAAGAGCTTGTCCCCGTGTAGTTCCACGTACTCGTCGAAAGAAAGCTCTAGATAATCCGATGTCATCGGGCGGTCCGGATGCCGCGCGACCTCGACTACTTCCCAGGGGGTAAGGTTGGCATAAATGCGGCGGATTGTATCCACCAATTCCCGCCGCAATCGCTGAAGCTCATCGCGAAGTTCCGGGTTCTGAGCGACCAGCTTTTCCAACTTCGCTACCCGAGCTTCCAAGTCCTCCATGGGCCGCTCGAAGGACAGCCGCCGATCTCCCATCGCCATGGGTCGATATCCTTGATTGCTTGATCCTTAAATCCTTTGCTAAATTTCTTGCTACCGATTTTGGAAATTTGTGAACGACACAAGTGATTCGGGTATCCCGGCGTGAATCGCGCCGTAACTTGGTCCGCGATCTTTCCAAGTACCGTCACAAAACCGACAACTAGAGAGATTTCATTCAAAGAAAGATGTGCTTCGGAAAGCTGCGTTTTTAACTTCGTAGAATCAATTTCGCTAATTTGCAGATAGCAATTTCGCTTATTATCCTCCCTTTATTGCTCAATCTTGCTATTTTTCTGGATCATCACATATTGCTCATTTTTCCTATTCACTCCGGCAGGCGTCATTTGGCCTTATTTCACTTTGAGCAAGGTCCTTATTCTTTCGTGCACCCGACCGATTATTCTTCTCTTTTTGTACCGAATCTTTTATGTACCGAATAACTACCCAATTTATGTGCCGAATATGTGCCCAATTTTTGATATACCCAAGATGTCCCCAAATCTTTGATGTCGACAACTAATTGTTCTTTTAGGCACCAAACTTTTTTAGCACCAAACTAATTCTTCTCTTCGCATCCCACTAACTCGGGCTAAATTCCTTCGAAACTGACCGATCAAATTTGCTGCCATCTGCTATGGAATGCACCCATCATAATCGGCTTCACGGCACAGGAAAACTGGCAAATTTTTGGAATCCCCCCTAAAGAAAGACCTCATGCCGCTATTGCGGGGAGAGCACAGCGCCCCGTTTATGCATTCGCGCAGTGCATTATCCGATTCAATATCCAATTTTGATAAGATTGGATTCCCATGCGCCCCGCGGGCTACGACTCCCAAAGCCCGTCGAATCTTTACCTCCCTGCGGTGGCTGCGGACTTTAAATTGAAGGGGACGAAAATCTTGGACGTCCAGCACTCATGACCTATAAACGACTATTCTGTTAGGAATCGGGTCTGTTAGGAATCGGGTAAACCACCCTTCTCGTGGCGTCAATCGTTTTGAAGGAGGGATGTTCATGCAAGCACCTTCGTCGGGTGAACCGCACCGGCCAAATTCCGGACAAACTGGAATTTCAGGGGAAATTCAGCCCGCAGATTCGAGCTCGCCTCAAACACCAGCACGCAATCGGGCAAACCGGAATTCTCGCGGCCCCTTAATTGCCGTTATTCCCGGAAAATGGGGGTGGTCTGCAATTGGACCAAAAACTCGGCCACGGAGCCCGGCCGATCGAGCGGCCTTTTCGCCAAAGCCCGTCGCAGTAGCTCCGAAAAGCCGGGCTGTACTTGGGGATTGAAGCGCTCCAAAGGTGGGGGCACTGCTCGCAGGTGCTTACTGAGCAATTCCGGGGTGGAGCTCCCCGTAAACGGGGGTTGTCCGCCCAAAAGATGGTAAAAAGTGCACGCCAGACTGTACAAATCTGATCTGCCGTCGACACAACTGCCCCGAATCTGCTCAGGCGACATATAGCTTTGCGTTCCCTGAATTCGCTTGCCGAAAGAAAACATTCGGGTCAACACATTCGGCATTCGTTGGGCCAAAGCAAAATCGATCAGTTTTACTTCGCCGGACGGGGAAACCAGGAAGTTGTCCGGTTTGATATCCCGATGAACCCAGCCGGCACTGTGCAAGTACGCCACCGCCTCGGTTGCCTGAAGGATGATCTGAGTCAACACCTTGGGAGAAAGTTCTTGTCCCTGCTGAATTAAGGCCCGCATGCTTGGGGCAGGAAACCACTCCATTACCAAGAAGGGGCAGGTGCGGTTGCCGTCGAAGTGGATCAGGCGGATGAGGCGTTCGTGATTCAGGTTGTGGCCCACCTGATACTCGCGCTTCAGGTATCGCAAATGCTCGCGATCTCGGCGGTAGCGTTCCAAGAGGACCTTCACGGCGTAGTACCGCTGGTCGCCATCATAAATGGCTTGCCAAACTTGCGTGGTGGCCCCGCTATACACCAAGTTCAAAAGTCGGTAGGGCCCCAAATACCCGGCGGCACCGCGACTCACGCTTGATCGCCCATTCGATTTGGAGACATCCTCTCGGATTCCTGCCGGTTGACCGGCTGCCCGTCGCTTCGCTTCGAATGCACACAGAGAGCAAAACCGGGCGCCATCCCGCCTCTTCCCAAGGCAATTACCCGACTTACCTTCCGCACTCTTGCTAGTCTACTTAGCGGGTGGGCCCGCCGCAATTGCGGGGTCATTCACCTTTCGACTTGGGGGCAGCACGATCGCCGATATCGCTTTGGCTCGGCTTCCGACGGCCTTTTTCCGCGAGCAATCCGCGATATAGGGCATAAAGTTGTTCAGTCATCCGCTGGTGTCGGAATTGATCGGTAAAGGTGCGGCGCCCCTCTGAGCCGAGTCGCTCCCTCAATTCCGGCTCTGACGCCAACCGGCAGATCGCCGCCACCAAGCCTGAAATATCTCCGGGAGTTACAAGGAATCCTGTTTTTCCCGGCAGTACCACTTCCCGGGCTCCATCCACGTCGTAGCTCACCACGGGTTTGCCGGCGATTAGTGCCTGCGGCAGGACCCGGGCCAAACCCTCGCGTAAACTCGCATGCACCACGAGGTCCATGCCAGCCAATAGTGCTGGGAGCTCTTGCGGAGGGACCAATCCCGTGAAGTGAAAATACTTGGAAAGTCCGAGCTGCGCGATGCGACGCTTTAGGGAATCTTCCAGAATCCCGCCGCCGACGAAGACAAACCGAGCCTGGGGGATTTGGCGAATTACTTCGCTTGCAGCCTGAACCACATCGTCATGACCCTTCAGCGGGAAAAGCCGCGCGATTTTGCCGATCACGACCTGCTCCTGGGAAAACCCAAGTTTTTGCCGCGCGATTTCTCGCCAGCGGTGCGACTCGAGAAATGGCTCAACCTCCATCCCGCTATAGATCGTCAAAAACTTTTCTCGCGGAGCCACTTGCGCCTCGACCATGAGGTCCGTCATGGCGTCTGCCACACTGACCAGCCGGTCGCACCAACGTGCCGCACAACGCTCGGCAAACCAGCAGAATAACCACGCCAAGCGGTTTTGCGCCGGATAAAACGGCGCACCATGTACCGTGTGCACGACTACGGGTACCTTGAGACGATGGGCCGCCAATCGACCCAGGATTCCCGCTTTTGCACTGTGAGTATGAACGACATCCGGACGAAACTGCCGCAAAACCCGGCAAATCGCGCGGTAACTTTTCCAATCACGCCAAGGATCAATTGAACGTCGAAGTGACGGGATAACCTCCACGGGCACCCCCCCTGCCCTCGCCCGTTCGATAAGACTCCCCTCCGGCCCGATTGCCGGACCGGTCACCAGCAACACCTCTTCGCCGTAAAACCGGATGAGATCTTCGCAGCTAAGAAGGGTGTTTTCCTGTGCCCCCCCAAGAATCAGCCGTGTAATGAGATGCACGATACGCATAGGCTGATCACAATTCCTAAGGGAAGCGGCCTTGTTTTGCAGATTCTTTCACCCGCCCGTTCAATGAAGTCGATCAAACTCCTCAGCTTGGGCAATCCGGTGCGCGGCGACCCTTTCAGCGAACACAGGAACCAGCCGGTCGGCCCGACGGCTCATCCGCGGCTTGATGGCTGCCCACCGGGGGCTTAAGGAGCTCGGCGGGATAATCCACCCGTGTCAAAAAAAGTCCGTGTGGGGGTGCGGTCGGTCCGGCAAGCCGGCGGTCTCGCCCTTCAAGCACTTGTTTGAGCCAGTCGGGGCTTCGTGCCTGTCGGCCGACCTCAACTAAGCTGCCCACGATGATCCGCACCATATTGTATAGAAAGCCGTTCCCTTCAACCTCCACGACAACAAGGGAATGGTTCGATGCTGAAGCCTCCCCCTGGAGGGGGTCAGCCCGGCTAAGCGGGGATTCGCTCCCATACCCCGTTTCATCTTGGCGGGGAGGCGGCTGCGAGAAGCTCTGCCAGACGATCGAAGCCACAATCGGCCCCATCCCGCTAAAACGATTCGCCGCAATCCGCCGCACCCACGCCTGGAAAATCGTCCGCACCGTATCAGTTCTGGGTGAACCGGCCGACTGAAAGCTCGCGAAATCATGGGTCCCGACAAGCCAATGCGCGGCTTCCTGCATCGATTCGGCATCCAGCCGACCCCATCGATAGTGCCAGGTGTATCGCCATGAAAAAGGATCCCCCAACGGCCCGTCAAAGATGAGATATTGGTAGCACTTCTTGATCGCCGACCGTGTGGCATGAAAGGCAGAAGCCACCTCCGCCACATCCCATACCCGGATTTCGGGTGGAAGATTTGCATTGAGAGCCCGGCGGAGAGTCTCAGGCGGCAAGCGTGAATGGGTATAAAAACTGGCGACTTGTCCCAGGGCATGAACCCCGGCGTCGGTCCTGCCCGCAACCGCTAATTCCACCTTTTCCCTTAGAATTTTCTCAAGCGATGGTTCCAGTAACCCTTCGATCGTTCGTTTGCCCGGCTGCTTTTGCCACCCAGCAAATTCGGTCCCATCGTACGCTATGCTCAGTTTGATCGTTCGCATGACGGCTCATATCGCCTGCGACCAATCCGCCGACTGGCAAGATCTAGGAAGATCGAAAATTGGGGGGAAGGCTCGGCGGCAGCAGGAAAACCTAACTCGCCCTACATCCATACCGACCTTCAAGCCGGAATTTCTAAAGCTGATTCCGCATCAAAAGCTCGGCGATTTGCACGGCGTTTGTAGCGGCGCCTTTTCGCAAGTTATCGCTCACGCACCAAAAGGCAAGCCCGTTGGGATGCGATAAATCCTCGCGAATCCGCCCTACGAATACCTCATCCCGATCATCGCAACTCATCGGCATCGGATAGACTTTTTGAGCAAGGTCGTCCATCACCACCACACCGGGCATCTTGGCGAACAATTCCCGGGCTTCTTCCACGGAAACCTTCCGCTCGGTTTCAACCACGATACTTTCGCTGTGGCAATTGCTGACCGGAATTCGGACGCAAGTCGCACAAATCTGGATCGAGTCATCCTCCAGGATTTTGTGCGTCTCATACACCATCTTCATTTCTTCGGAGGTGTAACCCTTAAATTTCGGGCTGCCGATCTGCGGAATACAGTTGAAGGCAATCGGATAGGCAAAGCACTCGTATTGGTAGTCTTCTCCCGCCAATTTTGCGCGGGTACCGTTGATCAAATCGCGTGTGCCGGCTACGCCCGCACCGCTGGTGGCCTGATAAGTGCTCACAATAATCCGTCGCACCCGGGCCGCGTCGTGCAAAGGCTTGATGGCCACCACCATCTGTGTGGTGGAACAATTGGGGCTAGCAATGATCCCCTTATGCCGCCGAATGGTGTGAGGATTGACCTCCGGAATCACCAGCGGCACGTTCGGATCCATCCGCCAATAAGCGCTTTCGTCCACCACCACGCAACCGCGCTTGACCGCCTCGGGGATGAACCAACCGGCTACATCGTCCGGCGTACTGCTGATGGCAAGCTGCACCCCGTCGAAAGCCTCCGGGCGAAGCTCCTCCACCGGATATCGCTCCCCCTTGAAGACGATCTCCTTGCCCACGGACCTTGCCGAGGCCAAAAACTTAATCCTTTTGAAGGGGAACTCGCGCTCCACCAAAAGACGACAAATAAGCTGACCTACAGCACCAGTCGCACCGACAACCGCAATCGAATCGTACACTTGCCCACTCCGATCAGATGGTTACACAAACGCTAAAACTGGTAATGTATTAGGCGGCTCACTGCCCCGCAAAGTTTAGTTTATTGTTTTTTCGTAAAAACAATCAAAATTTTTCGGCAAATATCGTTTTGCCACCCCAGAATTCCGCAGGAATTTGTAGAAACCCTTCGTGCCGGAACCCCGGGGGCAGCGAGGCAATCACCGCCGTCCAAACGCACATGTCCCTAGAAAGTGCCGAAAAATCCATCAATGTCAGCGAATCGCAAAGTCTCTCAATTTTAGTTCCTTTAGCCGATCGCTCAACCCCACGCAATTAAGAAAGCGAATCCCTCCCGTCGGGTAACGGCTGCGCAAGGCCGCATACACGCCACTAACCACGAAATCAAGATACTCAACTTCTCCGCTTGACCAATGGCTGTCCACTCGGCCCAGTCCCTCCCGAAATCTCCACCAGAAATTCGCAATCTCCACCAGAAATTCGCAGCCCGTATCAAGAAGTTCTCCGCCTGTGTCGCAATCGCTTTCGAATGACCCTCGGTCTCGATCACCGCTCCCGGCGGAGCTTGCGATTTCGCCCTGCCCGGCACGATCGATCGTTGTCAGGGAAGGGGAAAGCTCGCCCCAAGACACCCGGTAAAAAAACCGATTACCCAGGTCGCAACCAAGTTGACCTGGGAAATCGGTTCAAAACTTCAACGTGCGCAGATTGCGTTTGAATTCGAGGAAAGGCTTTTTTGCCCGATTAAGGTCCGTTCTGTGTGGTCTGTAGGCGACCCTCACTCGGCGTTGGTCCTTATCAGAAGTTGTTGCTGAACAATGACTTACGCCGGCCTGCCGCGCAACTGATCCCGACATGGAATTCTTAACGGAATTGTGCCAACTGCGTGGCAGAATCGCCCTGCCCATGGAACGCAAGCTGTTGGTGGTTTCCGGCCGTCAAATACACCGTTTCCCGCTGTGTTACCCAGCGACCATCCTGCGACAACTCGGCCGTAATCTCATATTTGTAATATTTGCCGGGCTGCAACCCGCGAGAGACGTAAGTCCTTGTAGTTCCGGTGCTTTTCGTTACAAGACCGTTAATGATCACCCGGGCATCCCGGGGCACGTACACGGTGATTTGTCCGCTAGTGGGATCCAGGACCTGCGCCGTAGCTGTGGCGGAGGTTGGGCCGGCGGAAGGGCTCGGCAGCCCAGGTGCCGGTACACTTGGAGCCCCCGCTTCCGGGGAAGGAGCAGCCGGAGGCAGGTTGGGCATCGCCCCCCCTTGCGGCGGGGCCGGCGCCGCCGGTCTATGGGGTCGATCACTTGGAACCTCACAACAATCGCACCAATCGCAGCAGCAGTCACGGGAATGCCAATGGACACAGCAGTCGTAACCGCCCCAACAACACACGTCGTAGGTCACATATGCGGGCGACCAATACCAGCGATAAGGGCCGAAAAGCAATCGCCGAATGGGTCCCGGTCGCCAGCCGAGATACCAGTATCCCCAACCGCAATACGGCCCCACACCCGCGGGGTAATAGCATCCCCCTAACCAACCACAGCCCCACCAAGCTTCTGCCGGTTGCGTGAAACCAACCAGCAAGGCCCCAGCGAGGCATAACGTCAATAAGCCCTTGCGAACCGAGCTGGCCATGATTGGGCTCCTCGAAATGGGTCAATTGGACATAACCATGAGTGGTGTTGACGTAAATATCCTCACTGTAGTAGGTTGCAGCAATCCTGCACGATCTTCAACCGGCAACGCGGCCCCTCCGCAACCCGCCGCGCTGCCTTCAAAGTCCGACAGCTTTATGAGCAAACGGTGCCCGTCCTACCGCCGTTCTCCGGATGACTCAGCTCAAGTTTACCCGAATGGCGCTCCGGCCCCCCCGGGCATCCCCAACGCTCCGCCCGTAGTATCTGACTAGTTTGCGCCCTTCAGCTATTGAGCATAAACCAAGCATCTTTGCTGATCAAGTATTTCCGCCAATTCTGCCCATGTTTGCTCGAAGGCCGAGCCCGGCGTAAACGCCGGCGGCTTCTCGTTATGGGTAAATCTCTCCTCCTCGCTGACAATAGCGTTTTCTTGACCGCTGATCGTTTAGGCAGATGGCCCCCGCCCCTCCGCCTAAGATGGCTTCCTGCTAGATTGGACGATGCCACCCTTGCACCGCAGTGCTCAGTCGAGTTTCTTGGGGGACTCAAACACCCGATCGAATCGAGAATCTGCCAATCGAGAAGCAAATCGAATGAACTTGCTCGTTCCAATCCGCGCGGACCGCACGCCGCGTGCTCCGGCCGGTGCAGAGAATCGAAAGGTTCGTGATTCCAAATTCCCGCAACTGCGTCTTTTGGATCGGGCACAAACGGGGGATAATGTAAAGTCACAATGCGTAGATAAGCCGGCGGAAAAACCGGTGAAAAAGTCTGATTTCGTCGGCCGATGTGGGTCCTTAAGCCGGAATATTGCTGCTGCCTCGTTGAAAGATTTTCGCCGCAAAGTGTCAGAGTCGAACCCTGCTTCCCACACCCCTCCTCCCCTCCCCTGCCCCGACCCGCGGAAGCCAAGCGGAGCTTCCCCGCGGGACAGCATCAAAGCAGAGGTTTGCCTCGTTTTCGGCAAGGCAGCGGAGGCCGGCGGCTTGGAGGATCGACTTCAGAATTGCCGCTTTTTCGCCGGCGAAAACCTGTCGGTCCGCTTTGGTCTGATTCACGGTCGTCCTGTGGCCTTGGGCTGGGCCGAAGACACTCCAGCGGCCGCCCTCCGTGTGGCTGAATCGCTTGTTTTGGCGTACGATCCGCTCTGGGTCATCTCCGCCGGGTTTGCAGCCGCATTGGATCCGAGTCTATCTCTGGCTTCGATCATCGTGGCAGATAACTTGATCGACCCACGCGGCCAGCCCCGCAGTCTGCCGCTACCCACGGAGCTTGGATCGTGGGCAGCCGACTTAGGCGCTCGGATCGGGCCGCTTTTTTCGGCCGATCAAATTCCGGCTTCACCCGAAGAAAAAAGATCATTGGGGGAAAAACTCCAGGTACTTGCTTTCGATAAGACGGCCCCTGCGCTCCTCAGCTCGGAACTCCTCCGAAATCGATCGCTTCTTATCGTCCGGGCCATTGCCGAGCTTACTGAGGAAACAAGACCCCCGGACCTGGTTTGGGCCAAATCCCAAAAGACCCAGGCTGCCCGACTGGGGGCACTCATTGGCACCCTTTGGCGTCGGCCGAGTGCGTTCAAAGACCTTTGGCAGGACCACGAACGCAATGTGGTGGTGGGGGACCGTCTGGCAGAATTCTTGCTTCAGCTCATCCCACGAATTTGCCCCCAAACCACAAAAAAGGAAGGTTCCACCGCGTAGAGGATTTGCCTATGGGGGAATTCGCGATTGCCAGTGATAAAGCTCGATTGCCTGCCGCCGATAAATACGGAGCATCGTGCCGCACAAATCCTCGTCATGGGGTACTATACCACCAATTGGGGAAAAGGGTTCATTTCAATTGGGGGGCGCATTTCAATACTGGGATAATCTCCGGCGACAGTTGCAAATTTCAAGAGTGCGGTAGTGATCCGGATTTCAATATCAATTTTGATTGTTTGTTAGAACATTGGTTGGCAGGTAATCGCAGTGCGAATATAACGCCCTGCGAATAACGCCCTGCGAATGCGACTGAATAAAACGAATGAAACAAATGAAACAAACGAATGAAACAAAGGAAAAATCCCGTGATCATTCGCGGTGTTCTCCGCGCCTTAATAGACCCGAAGCTGTACCTCACCATCGCCTACTATTTGAGGGGTTGAGGCGAAAATTTCCAAACAATCGGCTCAAAACAGCATATGGCTCCATCAGAGGACAATTGCCAGGGTTCCGCGGTGCCACGGCCGCTGATCGCCATCACCATGGGTGATCCCGCCGGGATTGGCCCGGAAATTATCGCGGCTGCGTGGCCGCAGGCAGCTTTTCATCGTACCTGCCGGCCCGTGGTCTACGGACATCCAGAAATTCTTCGTCGGGCGGTTGCTCTCCGGGCTCCGACGGTCAAAGTCGTCGTTGTTGAGCATCCAACCGATGCAGAACCGACGCCCCTCATCCTCCCTTGCGTGCCGGTGGCGGGCGAGGAAATGCTCCGTATTCAAGCGGGACAGATCCAGGCGGAAGCAGGCCGCGCCGCCTACGAAGCCATTCGGGCCGCAGCGGAAGCCGCTTTGGCCGGCAAAGTCGCCGCCGTGGTCACCGCCCCTTTGCACAAGGAGGCCCTCCATCTTGCCGGCTTCCATTACCCGGGCCATACGGAGCTTTTAGCCGATCTGTGCCACGTGAACCAATTTGCGATGTTACTTTATTTGGCTCCGGAGCCCGCGGCCCTCTGCCCGCAAGGACTGGCCGTCGCTCATGCAACATTGCATATCGCCCTTCGGGAGGCCATCGCGCAGCTTTCGGTCGAACGAGTGCTGGAGAAAATCCGCCTTTTGCAGCAGTTTTTAAGATGGCTTCGGCTAGAAACCTTGCGAATCGGGGTAGCGGCGCTTAATCCTCACGGCGGAGAGGGGGGGCTTTTCGGAGACGAAGAGCAGCGGATCATTGGCCCGGCGGTGGAGCGGGCGCAGTCCGAAGGGATCGATATCCTCGGGCCTCTGCCGGCGGATACACTTTTCTTGCGGGCGAGCGAGGGGGAATTCCAAGGCATTGTCGCCATGTACCACGATCAAGGGCACATTCCCCTCAAATTGCTGGGGATGCATCGCGCCGTGAATGTGACCATGGGGCTGCCGATTATCCGTACCAGTGTCGCGCACGGAACCGCCTTCGATATTGCCTGGCAAGGACGTGCCAGTGAGCGCAGCTTGCTTCATGCCGTCGCAGTGGCCGCTCGCTTGGCCATGAACCGGATCTCGTGCTCCGCACAATCGCAAAGCATGGTGGAAACGTAAATCGGTTTTTTCGCCATTGAAATCGGTTTTTTGGCAATGAATGCCGATGAAATCAATTCAATGAGGCCTGAAATAGCCTGGCGGGAAAAAGCTTGGAATAGCCTGGCGGGACGAAGTGTTGTTGGAGGCGAGTTCCAAATCCATCGCTCAATTTAGACAAGGCGAACTTGGCTGGTGATTCCCTCCGCCATGTTGGTTGCCAAGATATCCCCCGGCTTGATCCCAACCCGATGGTGTTGAGCTTCACCTGACCGCCATTCGAGCCAACCCCTTCGAGCGCAATACTTGTAATCAGCCAGGGTTGGGTTAAATGCCCATGCCGCAAAAATTGATGACGGCACGCTCTTATTGCGTGCCAAGGCGAGTGGAAAGCACCTCATTCGGCTACCCGCCAAAAACCACTTGAAAGAATTCCACCACCAAAAAGAGCTTTCCCGGGGGCAATCGCAAGTTCGCCTCAGGGGAGCGCTTGGCGTACTCTCCGGGCTGAGCCCCCCCCGGGGTCAACGGTTCCCCCGGCCTTGTAGAGGAATGCGCTTTGCTATTACTTTGTGGTTGCCAGTTACTCCTTTGTGGTTGCCAGTTACGCGGCTCCCCCTGCCTTGCAAAGGCGACACTTAGATTTGTGGGATCCTCCGAGTGCCCCGATGCGCTTGGAAGTAGCTCGTCCGCAGGAGTTGTTTCGCCAAACCGGAAAGGCCAAATTCTTTTCCACCACCTCCCGATGCCTTCAGAGTCTACGGCTTCGTGAGTAGGAGGCGAAGCTTCATAGAACTCGAGACGGTAGGGAAACCAGTCTTTAAGTCCGAAATAGATTCTTACCCGAGCCCCCTCCCCTAATCGAATAGGTAGATCAGCCGACCGGGCACGGGCGGTTGAAAGGATGTCCTCCGTTCTATATTCGGACAACCTCCCCGCGGCTCTTTCCCCATAGATCGGCTCGTCCCGCTCCCGTCTACCCTTTCCCTCGATGAGCTCGGCGGCCGGTGGCCGAACTTGCGCATCTCCTAAGATGACCACTACTTGAAAGGCCTCCAATCCTCCCGGGAGCATATGGGGGCTAATTCCCGCGATTTTTCCCGATGCCGCTAGTGCTTCTAATAGCCCGGGTAATCCCCCACCTCTGAGGATGGCCCACTCCCCTCCCGAAACGTGCCCGGAGTAAACCGCTCTATTTTCGGCGCCGTCTGACGCGAGGTCAGCGTCCAAAGTTTGCAGCCCGCCGGACCGCCCGCCGATGCCCGCATCGCCCGCCCCAATCAGCCGGCTTTCCGAGCCGAAAGGATGCCGGCCGTCAAACCCCTGAACCACCCTTTTTCTCACCGACCCGCATTCAAAGATCACCTGCCAACGGTGTGCCAAACCATTGGGCACGGTCCATTGATGGTAGGTTCCTGACCCGGTCAGTGAAAGTCGACTAATTTCACCTTTTAGGCGAACTCCAGCTTGAAAACTCTTTCGGGAAGCCAACACCCGCGCGGCTAATCGGAGATCGAAATTCTCCGCTAATCGATCAATGTTGTTTAGTTTGGAAACTAAATACTGATTTTCTTGGTTGGCTGCGGGCTCTCCCCTCGGGGAAGCCATCAGGCCTGAATCCCATATCAAATAACTAAATTTCGTCGATCTTTGGCCAAGAACTTCCCTCAGACCAAACAAATTAAAGTTTACAAAGTATATCAACAAAATCGAGGCTGCTATCAGCAAGATTGCTAGATTCTTTGGCCGAAAAAGCCAGGGACTCGGCGCCTCGTCGAGGTGTCCCGTACGGATCCTTTCGGATTTACCAAAGAATCCCATTCTGAGATTCCGACCATAAGCACCAAGGAGGCCATTAGTCCGGATGGGCAGGTTTTCGCCGTTTGTACCAACTTTGGGAACTAGCGGCAATTGTAAGGATGCACTCCGGCCAGACCCTCCACAAAAACCGCAAATTCTAACCCGGCTTTATAAAAATTACAAAATAACTGGAGATTGATCCAAGCCCAACCTTAACGGGAGCCCTACCATCCCCGAGCTCCGGCTCGCAAGTGAAGGGTATACCACCGCGGGAACCAATCCGCCCGAGCGATCTGTGACTCGAAAAAAACACCAAACCGGAAGCTGAGGGGAGTCAGTGAAATTAACACCTTGATTTGCAAACCAAGCAAATGCAGCCGCAACGGTCTGCGGTAACCACACACGTTTTTCGGGAAAAGTTATCGAAGGGCATTCCGCACCCAACTTTCGTCAACGAATCGGAGCCATTGCAGAACGACTTTGCTGCCGACGGTATCCAGAGCCGATTGCTTGCCGAGGGAATCGACGTGAGGAAAGTCAGACGTTTCCCACGAGGCCTAGCCGGCACCGGTTTGCCTTCGGATTTTACGAGAACGTACGAGAGCGATCGAAACACCTCTTTTTTTCGACTTTCGAGGCATCTTCGGTAACCCCAAGGCCCAACACAGAAGTCCCAGGATCAACGTGCCCCTAATTGGGCGCGGACCAAAGGTGGGGGGAAAAGGAATGAAGTTCCAACGACTCGTTGTTATCAGCTTGGCAGTAATCGCCTTAACAGGCTGCCAACTACCACCAGCCCAACACATCATGGAACCTGGTCCGGGCGTGGGCGGTCCTGGCCCCGGAGTGATCGGTTACGCCCCCGTGGCCCCGGTTCCTACCGTGAGCTCTCAAATTGCCTTCGTTGGACCGGAAGGGATGTACGTCCAATGGGATGTAACGGCCCCCGGAACCTTCGACTCCGAGCCACTAGTATGCCCGGGTCGGTTCGATTTTCCGCAGGGGGCGATTTATCGGCTGAAGCTGACGAATATCCCGGGCCGGCCGGGCGTGGAGCTATATCCGACCCTGGAGGTTGCCCCTAGTCTCCCGCGGACCGAGGCCTTCCTCGCCCATAATGCAATCCCGATCATTTTCACCCCCGAAGATTTCGACCAAGTGCTCGCCGGCAATTTCGTTACCAAGGTGATCTACCTACCGGATCCGCAGTATCAGGAGTTGGCCTTAGCCGGCGTCGAGACGTTGGTCAGCACCCGGTTGGACCCGGGGGTGGATCCCATCGAAGAGGCCGATCGCCGGGGTTCGATCCTGGCCATCGTCCGGCTGGGGAACAAAGACCTGCAAGTTCCCGGGGCCAATATCGTCGAATCTGGGGTTGTTCCCGCCGGTTATGGAGCCGGTTTTCCCGCGGGCATCCCTGTGGCCACCGCCGGCGGCACCGCACCGATCAACTACATCGCCGGAGTGACCGGTCCTGAATACGGAATGCCGATCAGCGGCACACCCATCGGGCTGCCCGGTCCGCCGCACGTCCCCTTGGGATCGCCGGCGAGTTTGCAGCGGCATGTCATGCGGAATCACACCCCGATGTTCATCCCGCGGCAGCCTCAAGCCGTGCGAATCCACGTGCGTCAAGACCCCGGCTACTGGTACCCGCGGCCTGCGAACAAAGCGTATATCGTCGAGCAAACATCCCCGTGGCCCATTCCGTTTACCCGGCCCCTCGGTGACGGGAGGGAAATTATCTCCGGCAATACCGGTACTTGTCCCATGCACTGATGCCCGAGCCCGTAGACGGACCTCGGATCGGTAGCCGAAGCCGGAAGTTATTGAACACACTCTGCGAGCGGAGGTCCGGAGGAAAAGCGGCCGACATCACCCGGGATTGGGATTTTCCGCTTGCCGGTGGCTCAGCCACCGCATTGCCGATTGTATCGACGCAACGAGTACTCGTCCGGAAACCTACCGCCCTTTGTTCCCGCGGCTGAAGGCTGGCAAATCGAGCGGGGTGCGGCGGTGGAAGTGCCCAGGATCGCAATCGAGATCTAATGATCACAATCGAGATCTAGGAGTGAAGTAAGAAAACGGTGCACAAATTTTCGGCATGAATCTAGATAAACCAAGGGTTGCCTTCCTCCGAGCCAGGCAAGGGCCGAAAGAAGCCGGTGGCTGCACCCAAAACACGAATTCGAATCAAGATGAGGGGGTTGCAGGGATTGCAAACGGGGACCATCGCCGCATGATGCAACGAATAGTTCGGCACATCAAGACGACCAGCCGGAGCTGGCCCGCAGGGGATTCCCCGTTGACTTGGCTTGGTGTAGCCCTTGCGGCGGGGGCGATAAGCCTTTGTCCCCCCGAGACTTTCGGCCAACGTCCTCCCTGGCCTCATCCGCCCGTGCATTACTATCATCAGGGGCTCTTGTCGCCGGGATTGATCGGGCAAATCCGCCTCCAACAAGGCGGCGCTGTGTTGGGCTATTTTCAACCGGTGACCATCAAGACGCCCCCGGGAGCAAAAATCGCCTTTGCCGAGATGGGCACATTCGGCCCGAGTGAGCCGGGCTCGGTAACCGTCGGCTTGCTGGTGGGATCGGTCTACCGAATCCGTATCACCGAGATCCCACTGTGGGTCGGTCAGGAAGTCTTTCCCACGATCGAAATCATTGATCGGCTTTACACGCCGCTGGGCCTCGAGTGGCGTTATCCCATTCAGATCGATCTGACGCTGGAAGACTTGCAGCTTGCCCTCCAGGGCAAATTCATCACGCGAGTGGTTTATCTGGAAGAGCCGAAGACGGCCTTGCCGGTCGCTCAAGCCGGGGAAGAGCAGAGTTGGTTCGAAGTCCCGCCGGGAGCCGATCCGCTTGCGGTGGCCGATCAATTGGGTCGGCCCGTGGCGATTTTGCGTCTGGGGGGCCGAGTGCCGAGCACCGACCCGGTCCCGCCGCCGGATTTCCTTTTTGGATTTCCGCCGGTTTTGCGGCCCGCGAGCCTGCCAGCAGATGCCCCGGCTAACCCCATGCCTCAAAGTCCCGGCCCCTCGCATCCTCAAAGCCCCGGCCCCTCGTATCCACAGAGCCCCGGCTCACAGCCGGTGGGCCCGGCCCCACCGCACGGCTTACAAGCTTCCACGGCGAAGGCAAGTTTAAGCGAATAAATGAATAAATGATAGATAAATGGGTCGAGGGAAACTCCAACCAACGGCAGAGCGAATTTCAAAGAACCGATTCAGGGAAGCTCAAATAAGCGGTAAACGATCACGAAGGAGGTAGGGCCAATGAGGTTTTGGCCCCGGTGGTGGAAATGGACCACGATCGCCATTAGCGTGCTGGTACTTTGCTCGTGCCGAGTTACGCAGAACCACCCCGGTCCAACTCCCCCTCCCCTCCCCTCCCTCGGTACAGGAGCGACATCTACGACTGCGACCCTACCTCCCCCGGTTCACACCGCTCCTCATACGCTCTCGGCTCACGCCGCAATTCCGCAGGCTCAAGGCGCGGCTTTCGGGGCGGAAAAGCTCGCTAAGAAAGACTTCGAAAGTGCATCCCGGGAAAGCCCTTCTGCATACTCGCCGCAAGTAGGTAGCGCCGTACGGCCGGTAAGCGCCGAGGAACCACTTGGGTCATCAGCTCCACCGTCTTTGGGGCGTGCTTCTGGCGGCCAAGCCCTACCTCTTGCCACTAGGGCGGACGATCAAGCGGTGGAACGATCGGCTCCCCTGCCCCGAACCCCGCTTTTTGAGGGCGGTTTGCCGCCGTACCGGTCCCCGGTTTTCATCGCGCCTTGGACGCCTCCCGGTTTTCGACAGCCTTGGCCCGAGGATGAATATATCGTGCAAGGCGGCGATGCCCCACCGGCTGTGCGAGTCATGCGGGACTGGGAAACGCGCGGACTGAATGTAGGCGACACCATCGCCCATTACGACACCCTATCCGGTTCCCGGGTGACGGAGCCGGCTCCTCCCCTTTATCTTTATAGCCCCCGCTTTGGCTCCGTAAGACAAGTGGTCAGCTTTCAGCAGAACGAGCAGAGCGAAACGGCCCTTGCGGTTTTCGCCCCCTTTGGCACGCGAACCCAAGTGGAGCCGGTCCTTTCTGCCTCAAGCAAGCAGCACTATCAGGCCCGGACCGAACGCGGCCATCGTTCCCTGCATGCCGCGAGCACACAGCAGTGGGGCGGAGTGGTGTCCTGTGCGCTCGGCCCGGAATCCTTCCACAATGGTTTTCAACCTTACGAAAACTTCCACGTGATTCGTTCTGGCAAGTTCGAGTTAACCGAAGCCCTTCAATTGGCCCGCAGCGCCGAATCGGCCCAGGCCTGGTCACAGACCATCGTTCTCCAGGTTTTTATCGACCACCAGCAAGCGACCGAATCGGCTGGCGTCACTCGAGTCGATCGCCTCTATACGGTTGACCGACCGCCTTCCCGCCCGAAATTACGAATCATCAAGCTGGCCTCCACCCCCCATGCAGCCCCGGGAGAGACCGTGCACTTCACCATCCGATTTGATAACGTGGGCAACGAGCTGATTGGAAATGTGACAATTATCGACAGCCTTGCCCCGCGGTTGGAATTCGTCCCCGGATCCGCTCAGTGCTCGCTACCGGCTAACTTCTCCACCCAGCCCCACGAAAACGGTTCGGAGATTCTCCGCTGGGAGATCATCGACCCCCTCCCCTCTGGGGAAGGCGGTGTCATCCGTTTCCAATGCCGCGTTCGTTGAGCTAGATGAGCCGGGGGGAAAGCCCCCGAAATTCTCTCCGCAGCCGCTCCGCGTTTGTTGCCGCGATCTCCCGTAGTTTTTTCCCAATCTTGCCTACCTTTTACCGCTCCTTACACCGGAGCGATGGAGTGTGTCATTGCTCAAGGGGGCAGTACGGGCAGAATACGGATTCTCAGAGGCCGGAGCCCCCTCCCGCCGAGAGTGGATCCGCATAAGCGGAGCGGGCCGATAGTTCGGGCACTATGCCTTCGAGAAAGCAGAATGTACCCCTCGTAAGCGCAAACGAACTTAGCCCCTGTTGGAGGGCGCAGTTTTCAAGGGAACGTTTTCAAGGGAACGATTGTCAGGGGAACGGGGTGGCCATGGGCTCATTGCGTATCGTATATCGGACGAAAACCCCAAGCACCCGAGGAGGCAACCTAAAGCGCCTTGATCCCCTTTTTAACGGGGGGACTTGCCGGAGCAGATTTCAGGGTAAATCGAACTCGCCTATCTTCTTCAAGGGCGTAACCCAGAGATAGATCGTGTGCTCGCGGTGATCCTCCTCAGACTCGACCCGCAGCACTTTCTGCGGCTTGACGCCATCGATATCGAAATCATGCGAGACGATTCGCGACCCCGGCTTCATCTTTTCAATTTGCGGAACCAATGCGTTGTTTAGCTGCGGCAGAAGATAAAGCGTGACAACCGTCGCCGGAGAAAGGTCGATATTGAAGATATCATCCTGAATGAACTGTACGCGACCTTGCACTCCCTCTTTTTCCGCATTCGCGCGGCTCTCGGCAATACGCTTTGGGTCCTTATCCACTCCCACAGCCTTACAACCGTAGGTCTTCGCGGCGGCAATCACAATCCGCCCATCGCCGCAACCCAAATCGTACACCACGTCATTCGGGCCCACCTCGGCTAACTTCAGCATCTCTGCCACAATGTCGTGGGGGGTAGGAACAAACGGTGCGTCATGCAGCGGACGCTTAGCCGGCGGGGCATAAGTCGGAGGGGCTGACCAGCTCTGCCACGCGATTCCCAATCCGATCAAAAATCCGACCAAAAGCAACCCGAAAATAATCTGAGTCCGCCACCGCAAAAACGGGCAGCAGCTTTTTTTTGTTGATGAATGTTTTGTTGATGAATGCTGTTCCGACGAGACTCCCTTGATATTAACACCGCAACAACTTCGCCCTTCGGACGCGGTATCCGCCATTTGACCGTCTTTCAAAGCTTCGAAATTACCCATGGAATCACCCTCCTCAACATGATGCCTTTCTGAACCGGATATTCGGATCGAGAAATCCTGAACCGAATTCCGGCGTGACAAAGTGCAGGTTACTCAAGCGAAATTTCAAACTGATTCCGATCCCTGTATCCAACGAATCCGATGAGTGAATCCAACGAAGTTTTGCCAAGTATTTGCCAAGCAATAGTCAATGCAATAGTCAATGAACCCCAAACAACAGTTAACCCGAAAAAATTAACGTAACCCAATTACACTTACCTGAGCACAGGATCAAACGCTCAATCACACACGATCAAACGCAAAACAAATCGAAGCGGGGCCAACCGCCGCTGGCTTACTCCCCTTCCTGCCACACATCGGCCGCAAGGTAGAGAGAGTAAAAAACAATATTAAACAATATTAAACGGTAACCACGATGGTAAGCTTTGGCTGGAAGGCGCTTCACGGGGAAAGGCCCAACAGGTGGAGCCCTCGCTTTTTGGCCCCGACAAACTCCGGCCCAAACACCGAAACTTGCTTGTTAACCAACATAATACCTGCCTGATAGTACGTTTCAAAGCCTTTGCTCCGAAAAAACGGGCCCCTCCCCTATTTCTAACCCGGATGCAGTTGACTATAGTTCGAAAAGCGAATTGGCGCGAACTCCACCGTCGCACCTCGGGAGTCGACACGGAAAATCAGCAGTTCCTCGAAAATCAGCCATTCGTAGAGCAAACCGGCGGGAAATTCGAATGCGGGAATCTTGGCTTGCTAAACGTACGCAAACGTTCGATGCATCGGGGATTCGCCGGGTTTTCGAGCTGGGGGCCCGGCTTGAGAACCCCGTCAATTTCTCGATCGGGCAGCCGGATTTTGACGTCCCCCAGCCGGTCCGCCGCGCGGCCATCGAGGCGATCGAAAGTGGCAAGAATCGCTACGCCCTATCGCAAGGTATGCCGGTATTGCGGGAAAAGCTCCTTGAGAAAATTCGGCAACTTTACGCCGACGGCGATCGCGACCTCATCGTCACCTGCGGAACCAGCGGGGGATTGGTCCTGGCGATGATGGCCCTCGTCGAGCCGGGCGACGAAGTGATCCTTTTTGATCCTGGCTTTGTGATGTATCCGGTGTTGGTCCGGCTTTTTGGGGGTGTGGAAGTTTATGTGGATACGTATCCCAACTTCCGCATTGACGTGGGTAGAGTCGAAGCTGCCCTTACACCGAAAACCAAGTTAATCCTCTTCAATAGCCCGGCGAATCCCACAGGCATGGTGGCTCAAGCGGAGGAAGTTCAAGCCATCGCGGAACTAGCGTTTCGGCACCATGTCGCCCTCATCAGTGACGAGATCTACTCCGCTTTCAGCTACGACTTTCCGTTTGTATCACCGGCCCGATTCAACCCCGATACGATCGTTGTGGATGGTTTCAGCAAATCGCACGGAATGCCGGGCTGGCGGCTGGGGTTTGCGCACGGACCGCGAACGATCATCCAAGAGATGATCAAACTTCAGCAATACAGCTTCGTATGTGCTCCGCAACCGTTTCAATGGGCAGGTGCTGTTGCCCTCGATGTGCCTGTCGATGAGCACATCGATCAATATCGCCGCAAGCGGGATAAGATTGTCGCCGGTCTACGAGACCACTACGAGTTGGTGCCCCCCTCCGGGGCATTCTACGCATTCCCGAAGGTTCCTTTTGGCACAGCCACGGAATTCGTCGAACGCGCGATTCAAGAATTTGAGTTGCTCATGATCCCCGGATCGGTCTTCAGCCAGTGCGACACCCATTTCCGGATTTCTTATGCGGTGGACGATGCGACGATTGACCGCGGCATCGAAATCCTCCAACATTTGGCCCGGATGAAAACGTAGCGGTATTGGGCTTGCCTACTGGATCGGTGACACTCGGTCGTATCCGATGAATCGAGGATTTCAGATGATGAGTCGGATGGTAAGCTACCAATCTCCTTTTGGGTAAAAAGCCTAAGGCGACGATATATCTTCGCGGCACTTTTTCTCCGGCTCTTTGGAATAGCCGCCTTTCTATTTTTTCGGAATAGCCGCGGCAAAAGCGGAATCGGGGTCACAGGCTTTCCGCACCGGAATTGGGCTTAGCGGTTTTCGAAGGCCTTACGGGCACCTGCAATTCGAAGTATTTTTTCTCGCTGGGGATAAAGGGGCTATTGTAGCCCATCAGTCGCGGGGGGCCGTCCACCTCATATCGGCCGGCATGCGCCTGAAGCCACGCAGCGAGCCGGGCTCGAGCCGAGTCGATGGCCTCCTTCGTCATTTCCCCTTGGACGCCGGTGCTGGCCACAAGCATCGGCGGAAAATCGCGGACCTCTACCGCCCCTCCCTCTCGCGGTCGGCCCAAGCTCGGACTGGCGTACAAAAACGCCATCGATTCTGCCCGCTGACCCGGCGAAGACCCATTCATCCGCATCTCCACCGGAGCGGTCATCTCCACCCCGTGGTAGGTGATGTGGGCAAAAAGCCGCCAGAAAGCAGAGGAATCATACCGGGTCACCGCGGCGCGATACGCCGGATACTCCTTCAATTCTACCTCACCGACGGGTGTAGGGGCGGGAAAGCCCTCCGGAAGATCCGCCTCGGCAACGGGGCGAAACGCAAGCCCTTCGGCCATGCCCTGTAGTTCGGTTCTCAGCTCCCTCCATACTCCCGCCATCTCCGCAGCGCTGAGGTCGGCTGCAAGTTTCCGCTGAAACGCTTCCACCCGAAGTCTGTAAAAGCCTCCCTCGGGGAGGGCCGCGGCCAACTCACTCAAAAGACTTTTTATCCTCTCCTCCCCTTCCTTCGGGGCGATTTCCGCGCTACTTTCATTTCTTGACGCGGGGGGGACTGCTACCGACTCCAGAGTTTGCCGTATCTTTTCCCCGACGTTTTTGTACGCTTCCTGATGAGGATGAGCCGGGAAACTATACTGCTTTTTCTTTCCGGCTAACCCGGACATCGTCCAAGAGGCAAGGACAACGATCCCCACTAATGTCGAAATCAAAAGACTTTTCATAAAGCATCTCCATGAAATTCGTTTAGTTTCTTCTCAATTCGTTCAGTATCTAGTCTTCTTCAAACTTGTCTCTTTCAAATTCGTCATCTTGTCTTCTTCAAATTCGTCGCCGTCAGAGGTGACTTTAAAAAAGGGGGAAGCGTGCTTGTCGTGGGCGGGGTTCCCGGGCGATCAAGCACGCTTCCAAGCGCCGGGCAAGTTTTCGAAGGCCGCCATCCGGAGGACGAAATCATAGGGGGCACACGTCAGGGGACTGAACTGACCTCCGAGCGGCGACCATTGTTTTCGGACTTTAGCGACCCTCTGGTGGGAGGATGACTGTGTCGATCACGTGGATAATCCCGTTGGATGCCCGAACATCCGCCTGGATAACCTTCGCATCGTTGACGTACACGTTGCCGTTCTTGACGCGAATCTTGACCGGAGAACCTTGCAAGGTCTTCGCCGATTCGAGCTTGATGACCTCACTTGCCGGCACCGAGCCTGCCACCACGTGGTAGGTCAAAACGGCTGTTAGTTTCTCCTTGTTCTTAAGTAACCCTTCGACCGTGCCGGCCGGCAGTTTCGCGAAGGCCTCATCCGTAGGGGCAAAGACCGTGAAGGGACCTTTCCCCTTGAGGGCTTCTACCAAACCGGCCGCTTTCAGGGCCGTGGCCAGAGTCTTGAATTTGCCGGCTGCCACGGCGGTATCGACGATGTCCTTGGGGGCCTCCTGATTGCTGTAAGCAGCCAAAGATCCAGCAACGATCCCCAAACCCAACATGGCCACTAAGGCATAGCTCCAACGCGAACGCATCGCAAACCTCCTTTCGAGCTACAGAACCCTTCGACCGATTCATCGGGGCCCAGCCCTTTGCCGAGCCACTTATCCGATGAATTCGTTCAACTCGTTCACCTTCATTTTTCGGAACACCTCAAATTAGTCAAGACCAGCTGCAAAAAAATTTTTTTGCTAGGCTCCGCACTCTTTAAAAGCAGTCAAAAAAGGCCGCCGGGTTTTCCCTCCCACTTGACCCCGAAGCTTCCAGCGAGAGCACTGGATTCTAAGCGAAATTTACGTTGATCATAAGGCGATTCACTACAAATACTTACGTCACGAAATCTCGCGGGCCTTTCGGGAACAATGCTAGGCGGGTTTTCCCAAATACTAAGTGTCCAGGAAGCGGTGTGCTGGCCGAATGCCAACGACAACTTAACGGAACTACGTCGTTTTTACAAAAATCAGCTTCTACTTGTTCGATAAATGGCGGCAGATTATACTAAAGAAAAAATCGATCAAAACGACCAATATGGATCGCCGCTCTCTCTCGCCTAAGCAAGTTGCGTCCGCCTTGGGAATCAGCGAGTCCACCGTCAAACGCTGGTGCGACCGCGGTTGGTTACCCGCTGAAACCACCCCCGGCGGCCACCGGCGGATCACCCTGCAAGCGGTCCTAGAATTCATCCAACGACGTCATCTTCGGCTCGTCCGCCCGGAAGTTCTGGACCTCCCGAGTACCACCGGTAAATCTAAACTCACGCTCCGCCGACGCCGGAAGCTCCTATTGCAGGCCCTGCTTGAAGGAAAGCGAGAAGCGGTTCGGCGACTCCTTTTCGATGTTTTGGCCGCCGGCCATCGTCCGGGACAGCTTGCGGACGAGCTCATCGCCCCGGTTATGCACCGAATTGGTGAGTTATGGGAGTGCCAACAACTGGAGATTTACCGAGAGCGGCTTGCCTGCCGGCTTCTCGAAGAGCTGGTGTACGAATGGCTTGCGAAGTTCGCAGGGTACCAAACCGATGGACAAACCGCCGTGGGAGGGACACTGGAAGGCGACCTCTATACCCTGCCCGCTCTGATGGTCCATTGGGTCCTCCTGGAGAATCATTGGCACTCGATCCTTTTGGGGAGTAACCTTCCCGCGGAAACCCTCTGCCAGGCAATTGAGCAGCACAAGCCGAGGCTTTTTTGGCTAAGTATTTCCCATGGGGAAGATCTGGATCGGCTCGCGGAGAACTCGCGCCGAATCTTCGAGGCCACCACCGCCGTGGGAAGTCATTTCGTCCTCGGGGGTCGCGCGATCAAGCGGCAACACCTCGCTCGGCTTTGGTACTCGAGCTACTCCCCCGATCTACGGCACTTCGAGATGTTCTTACAAACCCTGAGTGAATCCCGCCAAGATTCCGCACTAAAGGAACAGGGAGAAGACAAAACGCAGGAGGCACGAAAACCGCCGGCACCGCAGACGAAAGGATCTGCCTCAGGCCTCACGGCTCCAAAGCCCCCCGCTGAAAACCGCGAAAGCTCTTCAAGCTCTTTGGAAGAGCAACCTCCGCCAGGCTAAGGCCCGTTTTTCCTACCTTAGGCCGAAGAGGAGAGATGCTGGGAGCCGACGGGTATGAGACTTGCCCCAGAAACCTTGCCGGCTATCCCGCTGACCTTTGAACCCCTGGCTTGTCGTACCGGTTTACCTTAGCAGCAGAGAGTTGCCGATTTCCGGGATGGGATCGCCGGGAAAACCGTGCCTCAACCCGCTCTATTGAATAAGGGCCATTAAATGAGGGCATATCGCGGCGGTGGCCCACCGCCTACTGGGAGCCGTCCAAATCGGCAACACATCACTGTACAGGTGGTTGCCTAACGCCTGCCGAGGAAGACCATCTGCAAGGCGCAAAATCACCTGCGTGTTTCGAGCTTGCGACCCCCTGCCCCGACAGGCCTGTAGCCGATAATAGCGCAGAGCTCCCGCCATTGCATGCTCGCCACCTCTGCGGGCGGACCTCCGAGCAGCCGCTTACGCCGTTTTATGTTTGGCATCCGGCAAGGGAAAGAGCTTTTTGCGACCGCGGACGATATCCTCGGTAATCACGTAGCGACCACCTGCCGGGTGATCCGGGAGTTCGAAGATGATGTCGGTCATAATCGATTCGACGATGGAGCGCAACCCCCGTGCCCCGGTGTCTTTCTCCAAGGCCAAGTCGGCAATGGCGGCCAGAGCCCCTTCGGTGAACTCCAACTCGGCCCCCTCCATGGCGAAAAGTTCTTGATACTGTTTGACGAGGGCATTTTTCGGCTCGGTGAGGATGCGGATCAAATCGGTGCGTCCCAGCGGATCCAAGGTGGAAATCACGGGAAGCCGGCCGACAAATTCCGGAATCATCCCGAATTCCAACAGGTCATCGCTGGTGACATGGGAAAGCAATTCGCCCAGCTCCATTTCGGTTCGCCGCCCGGCTTGCTGGCCGAAGCCGATGGCCCGCTTCCCTAACCGCCGTGCGATGATTTCCTCCAAGCCGACGAAGGTTCCGCCGCAGATGAACAAAATATTGGTCGTATCGACTTGAATGTACTGTTGTTCGGGATGCTTTCTACCACCTTGCGGGGGGACATTGGAAATGGTCCCTTCGAGCATTTTCAACAGGGCCTGTTGCACGCCCTCGCCGGAGACATCGCGGGTAATCGACATATTGGGACCGCGTTTAGCGATTTTATCGATTTCATCGATGTAAACGATTCCACGCTGCGCGGCCTCCAGATCGAAATCGGCTGCGTGCAACAGCCGAAGAAGGAGGTTCTCCACATCTTCGCCCACGTAGCCGGCTTCGGTCAGTGTAGTGGCATCCCCGATCGCGAACGGCACATCGACGATCCGCGATAGGGTCTTTGCCAAAAGGGTCTTGCCCGAACCTGTAGGACCGATAAGCAAGATATTCGATTTATCGATGGCCACGCTGCTTTCGCCGCCATGCATCAAACGCTTGTAGTGCGAGAAGACAGCCACGGCGAGGATTTTCTTCGTGCGCTGTTGGCCCACGACATATTCATCCAGCTTTTTGACGATCTCGCGCGGGGTGGGAACGCGGGAAAATAGCGGCTGTGTGGTTCCCCGGCGGCGGCGTTCCTGTTGGATGATGGACTGGCACAGCTCGATACATTCACCACAAATATAAACGTCGCCTGGGCCTTCCACCAAAGGCCCTACATCCCGGTAACTTTTCCGACAAAAGGAGCAGAAAGCGTTGCGTCGCACGGTGCTCGAACCTCTACGCCCCGATGTCGTGTCCCGTCCGCTCGGCATGGCGGTTCCTTCAGCTAGTTTCTGTTGAAGCTAAAAGCGGTAGCCGGGTTTTCGTTAGCCGTTGCCTCAGGGGGATCGTTCCCAGCCACTAAAGGGCGTCTGCCCGGCCACTGCCTTACTGAGGGAAATCGACCATCGATTCGAAAGCTTGCAGTTTCCCCGGGCCATTTTTCTGGCTATGAACTTCAAAAGTCCTCCTGACGTGCGAGCAACCGGTCAGACCGCTAGAGCCTCACCAGCCGAACCGCCTCAGCCGCTTCCAAAAACCTTCGCTATTCCGCCTCACTGCTAGGCTTCAACTGATCCCGCAATTTCTTACTGAGGTTATCTTTGATCTTCTTGAACTCTTCCTCCTGGAGCATACCACGGGCACGGAGTTCTTCGAACTGGGAGAGCAACTCGCTGGGAGAAGTGGGATCCTCCCGAGCCTCGGCCCGGACCCGCATCAACACATAAATCCCAATAACGATAAGAATTGCCAGCAGGGCCGTAGCCAGGACGAGCTGCACCGTCGGTTCGAAGAAAAATTGCCAGTCCACTGGCACCCCTCATCACCCGTTCTCAATTTAGGCCGAACTGAACCCCCGGAACCCTTCCCATCATTATGCCCGAATCGGCTCCGACGGTAAAGAAATCTGTCTAAGATGATCACTTTGAGTATATCCGCGAATTGTCCGGTATGAAACCGGAGGGCCGTCCGCCTGGAAGTCCCGAGATTGGGTCCCTCTGCTTTCTCTCTTCCCACCAAGGGGAGTATACGACCTTAAACGCCCGCAGGTTGTGCGAACTTAAGTCCCCCGCAAACCATCACACAATTGATCAGTGATTCACCCCCGCGAACCGGAATATCTTCATATGATACACCACAAACACTGTTTTATATGGGATTCACCCCCGCGAACCGGAATATCTTCCTGGTCTCCTTCTTTTATTAAAAACAGACGTATCTTAGGTGACTTCCAAGCCGCAACATGGCGGCAACCTGCCAATTATTTCGGCAAACCCTGCGGCCGGACTTGCTGCTGATTTAGCAAGGTCCGTGCCGCTGGGATTCGTCATTCCCGTGTTCTTTTAAAATTCTTGTAGGATTCCTACTCTTCCTATTCGCTCCTAAAAAACTCCCCACGCCGTCGTCCCGGATTGAGACACCGGTTGTCTCGGAGAGACTTCGTAAAGATGCCTTATACTCGTGGAATGTCACCGTTTCTCCCGCCTTAACGCCGAGGGAATGATTCATTCTCCCCGACTGACGCCGGGTAAAGTTCTTATCGTGTTGTCTGCTACCGATGCCGGGTAAGTTTCTTATTGCCCTGGATTGACGCCGGGTAAAATGCCGTATTGTCCCGCAACGACACCGGGGGACTAAGGCCGCCGGAGTGTTCCAAGCAGAGTTCCAAAAAGTCTTCCACGGGGAGTACTTGGGCTAAGGTCCTTGTGCTGGAAGTGAACCGAAGGCGATTGAGAAACTAAAATTGACAAACCAAAGAGGGTTTCAGCAAGTCTCTCGTCCGGGGTTTGCCCAAGCAGCGCGTGCTGGCCCCCGTCGGGGCATTTTTCATTTGTTATTTTCTATCTGCTCGTTTTATCTGCTCGGCTTCAGGGAGAGGCACGGCCATCTGCCACCAGGGTTTCGAAGAGCGGCAAATGCCGATAGTAAACCTCCAACAGGAGCAGATGAATAGCCGTCACATAGATTCTCCCACCTGCGTGTGCCCAGCGGTCGCGCACCGGAACGTCAGGCGACCAACTTCCGGCCAACGGCCCTTCTGTCACCTGCGATTTTTCCAGCACGTTGCGCATTTTTTCGTTCCAGCGATCCCAAAGCGGTCCTTGAACATAGAAGAGCACTTGGGTCGCATAATACCAATAGTAGGCATCTCGAGAATTCAACACCTTCGGATTTATGACCGGGGGATTTTTCGCCAAATGGTCAGCCCCTCTTTGCAAGGCCGGGGTCGCACGGTCCCAGCCCAGGTAAATCCGCATAAGGAGCCCTTCGGCGGTCATTGCCAAATTCGGACTCCGACCGCCGTCCGGATTATCTGGTCCGGGAACCCCGTAAGGTGTATAGCAGTATTGGGCACCGCCGTCGTGTTGAGCCAGGTCGAGCCACCCACTGACCCTCCGGAAGGATTCCTGCGGGATGGAAATTCCAGCAAGTTGTGCACTTTTTAGTGCCATCACTTGCCACCCGGAAACTGCGGTATCCGACTCCTTGATCCATTCCTTTTGATCTGCCCGCGGGGTGTACCGCCAACCGCCGTATTTCGGATCTTGTGCTTCGAGAATGAAGCCAACAGCCCTTTCGGCCGGCTCGCGAAGCCGGGGATCGCGCGTCATGCCGTACGCCTCGCACAAGGCGATGGTGGCCATTCCGTGGCCATAGATCCGCGCCCCGCGGTGCTGATCGTTTTCCTCGGTAAAAAGCGCCCCATTGGGCTGCTGCGAAGCGATCAACCACTCCAAGCCTTTGGAAACCGTTTCTTGATATTTGTATTCCAGATGGGTGTAGCCCGCCCCCAGAAAAGCCATCAACGCGAGGCCTGTGGCGGCCGAGTCAGCCCGAATCACGATCAGGTCTTGCTCAGGAAACGCGGATTGCCCTGGCGGGACCGAATCCAGCCGCCACCTTCCGTCCGGGAATTGATAGCGGGCCAAGAAGGCCAATCCGCGTTCCACCGCTTCTTCGGCACTGACGGAGCCGCCGTGTCGCCGCGCGACTTCAGCGCGAGTATCCGGACGGCGTTGCTCGTAAGCTTGGGTGGGCAATTCCGCGAGTACGCCCGGTAAAGCAGGCAAGCCACCGGGGAGTTTTCCTACCCCCCGCCTGGGATAAGGGTGAGCGATCTGACTCCAGCGATCGCCCCGCGGCACGGCGACGGCTACCGAAGTGCTCGGCCCCGCTCCCCAACCGCCCGGTCCTGCCGGGGCAAGTGCCGGCACTCGGATACTCCCCAACATTTCCGGTCCATCCATACCGCCCGGTTCCCCCGAAGCTCCCGCTTCTTGACCGGCCGATACAGCCGCCGCTATCTCTCCTGGAGCGATCGGCTCAGAAGCTGTTTGGGACGTTGCGGCGGAAGCATCCCCCGGCGGACCACTCCCCCGCCCTGCCGATGCGGTGGCCAGGTCACCGTCAAACCCCAGGGGGAAATCCTCGCCGAGCCGGGCCCGGAATGTTCGTCTTGCCGGGCGATCCGCCAAGCCCGAGGACCCCATCCCCATGGCGAGATCTGTCTCGGATGATCCCGGCATCGCGCCGTGCCCTTGCGAACCCTCTGCACTGGCCCTGCCGGATTTTGATCCTTCCCCCCGTTCTAGGGGGCTCGGGATCAAGCCGCCCGGCCGGCCTACTAAAGTAGCGGATGCGGCTCCGATTGTGGGTGATTGACCGGAGCCGAAATCTGTGCTGGTATCGAGCAATTGGGGGCCCGATATCTCCCCCAAGTCGGTGCCAGCCGGCGGGGAAATTGCCTCGGCAGTGGAGCCGAGTTGGAGGCTGGGCCCGGTCGACACGAGACCGCCGCCAACATCGCCCGCACTCCCCTCCCCTGCCCCGGCCCTTGCGAGGTTGCCTTGACCCGGCGGCAATGAATCGGCAACCGCTCCCACCGCCGAACCCGCATGGAGTTCGGAAAGAGTCCGCGAACGGGAGCCGGCACGAGCACTCGCGAGGGACGATGTCGCCCGCTCGACTCCCGATGAAATGCTTCCGACCCTTGTTGTCCGGCTTTCCGCAGCGGAACTTCCTGCCCTGACCGCCTCCAAAGCCGTCGGACTAATCGTGGGAGTTGCCGCCTGAGGAAGAGCTTGATCTGTACTTGCGGCAGGAATTCTCGTTAAGCCTGCGGGCCATCCCGCACCGGAGGACATCAAGCCGGCTAAGGCTGCTTCCTCCGGACGGGGCAGGGCATGATCAAATTGAGGATTCCCCGATGCGGAGGCACCGGCCGATTGAGCGGTCGACGGGGCCGCGACCGATTTTACGGTGGCATCGGGGGTTGAGGGTACCGTTCGTGCCACGGCGCTATCTGCTCTAGGGCCTGATAATGCCTGCGGTCGCTCCAAAACGCTCCGTGCGTCGAAGCGGCGTCTCGTTTGGGGCCGCTCAACTTCCGCTGCAATTGGAAGCGGTCGAACCGAAGGGCCCGATCGCGCCGAGGCAGTATCCAAAAGTTGCGGAGCGGGCGGCAAATTCGGCTGCCGTGCCGAAAAAGTCGCCGGTTCAGCGATGCTCGCCACCGGATCGACGCTGCGTTGCGAAAGCTCCAGCTCCGGCATCCGCATCCAAGGTGTCGGAGAAGGTGCGCCGGCGACCTTCGGAATCGCGGGTACTACTGGGGTCAGTTCCAAGCTTGGAAGAGACGCTTGTCGGGCTGGCCTTTCTCGCGCCGGAATTCGGCTCTGATCCGGCAGATCACGACGTGAGAGATCCGGCAAAACCCTTTCAGACCGGAAAACCGTCGGTTGTGCAGGCTGTGCGTCCGAAGCGACCGTGTCCCGGGCCAATCGTGCTTCGGGCAGTGAAGTTTGTGCCCGGGACACCTCCAGTGACGGGGGTCGTAATGACTGATCCGACGGCTGCACGGCGGCAATCGGTGGCTCAGGGACAAAAACGCTCGGGTCAGGGGCGAAACGCGCCACTCTCTCTTGCCGAGTTAATTTCGCCCCAGAATGGTTTTGTGTAAGGCGGGGCACAGGCGGAGTTTGCCGAGCTACATCCCAGGGTTGTGGCGGCCGGGGTTGAGGGCTACGAACTTCCACCTGCGAGGGCACCTCAACCGCGACCTCCGCCCGCGGAACATCTTCCGGCTTAACCTCCTCGTGAGCCAGCTCCGGCGTTTCGCTCACTAGTGGGCGTTCGAATGGCTGCGGGGCACGCTCGCCGGTTATATCAATCGGCACTCCATACTCGGGCAGGGTCACCGGCGGCGTTTTGGGTAGCACCTTGGCCGCTTGATCGCTCCGCAAACGGGCCGCGACGGCCAAATAACGCTCCGCCAAAAAGAGCCCCAGAATCAGGTGAAAGAGCAGGCTGAGAATCACGCACAATTGAACGCGACGCAATACCCGCCGCTGGAGGAGCCATACCGCCCCCAGTAATATCCCCACCAAAGCCATCAGTACCCCAAGGCGAACAAACCCGTTCGCCAACGGATTCTGGGGATCGAATTCGAACGAAGCATGCCGAATAATCCACCAGCCCACCAAACCCGCTAGGAGAAGGATCGCCACATATAGCGCCCACGGCGATTCATCCGGCTCCTGAAGACGCCTTGTACGTACCAGCTGAATTCGCTCGCGTTTCGGGCGGCTGCTGGCAAGCTCGGCTTTTTCTCGTATTTCGCCCATGGTTTCTCGTCCACCCGCTGGTTCCTACCGCCGGTTCGCCACGGCTCCGCTCCGCTTGTAGATCGCTAGCGATCGTTCAAGAACACTCTTCCAGAGCGATCTTTTTCGCGTAATGGATTTAAGAGCTGTCTTTTTCGGACACCGCATTAAGAGGTATCGCCGATTTCTCCTTCCCAAGCCGTGGCCCGATAGTCCCGAATATTCGCCTTCAAACACGCATTGATGGCCGCCACGACGAAGTCCCAAGGGCAGCGGCGATCGGCCCGGATTACTACCGAAACACGCCCCGGATTTGCATTCCACGCCGACACTAAAACTTTGGTCAATTCTTCTAGCGAAAGGGTTTGGCCACTGACGACGTAGCGGCCGCCAGCGTCGATATTCACGTACACTTCAGGAGGCCGATTGATCAACGGACGAGCCTCCGCCGCCTCCGGCAACGGAATATCCAGTTCACGCTCTTCTTGGGCCAGCTTGGTGGCCACCAGGAAGAATATCAGGAGGAGAAACACCACATCGATCAGCGGCGTCAGGTTGAGCGATGCCAGAGCTTTACCCGTATCGATCTTCACCGCCATCGAAGCATCCTCAAATCCAATTTACTCATCTGGGAACAAATTTTGCTTTGGGTGATCGCTGTGCGACTGGTCCGACAGGTGTGAGTCTGCGAAGTGTCCCCTGACGATGGGATGGTAGCGAGCACTGTTTTCGTTCCTCCTTCGGTGGGCCGACACTCCTTTGAAAACTTTGAAAGCTATCCGCGTTTTTTTCCGCCTTTATTCGCTGGTATTGCTCCGCGATGCACCACTAAAGCTTGATGATCTACGCCTCGGCATGTTGAAGAGTCTTGATAGGTCCAGGCACGTTTGAAAATCCTGAGCCGCCTGTTCCGTCCCGAATTGACGTTAAAACGATCAATCAAAGCACTGCGCGTTTATTCAAAGTAAGTGAGGGGTTAAGAAATCCAAATCTCGCCGTAAGGCTTCCTGTTGTATTTAGAGCCTCTAACAAAATGACCTAGTGTAAAACGGGTATTTATGGTAAGGTCCTGGCGTGCAAGGAGGTACGACATGGCCAAGCCGATTTTGGATGATGCGTTATCGGCGTATTTGGCGCCGTTGTTTCCCCCGCCCAAGCCCCGGCGGTTTCGGTATCCGGGCCGCAAGCCGATCAGCGATCGGCAAGCCCTCACCGGGATTCTCTT
>Ga0116210_1000253_pt1 | contig 57029 bp, 39 predicted proteins | sample TshhotsprinmetaG_FD_94483 | JGI IMG/M metagenome (GOLD analysis project Ga0116210, IMG submission 94483) | Hot spring microbial communities from South Africa to study Microbial Dark Matter (Phase II) - Tshipise hot spring metaG | ecosystem: Environmental > Aquatic > Thermal springs > Hot... | reverse complement strand
TTAATGAGTAAGATGGGCCGGCGTGCATTGCGGAAAATTGATCCCGACCTTGATCTTTCTGGCTACTTAATACCCCTAGCTGAGCTTCCTCAGCCATGGGACCAAACGATTCTTTTTGATCGCCGGGCAGCCCTAGAGGTTGAAGTCGGCACGGGTAAGGGACTTTTTTTGAGACAAGCTGCCGCCGCTTGTGCTCAGCACGACTTCCTGGGGATCGAAATATCGCGGAAATATGCCCGTTTTGCCGCGGCTCGGCTGGCGAAACTCGGGGTTCCAAATGCGCTGATTGTCCTGGGTGACGCCCTGAGGGTGTTCGCGGACTATTTGCCGGATCAATCCGTCAACGTGGTCCACGTGTATTTCCCGGATCCGTGGTGGAAAAAAAGGCACGCCAAACGCCGTCTTATCCGCCCGAGCTTCGTTCGCGATGTAAGCCGCGTGCTCATGGAAGGGGGGCGGCTCCACTTCTGGACGGATGTAGAGTGGTATTTTCAGGAGTCGGTCGAATTGATTGTTGCACAAGGGCACCTTCTCGGACCGGTAGTAGAACCGGAGGCAGAGCCGCGGCACCAGCTGGATTTCCGCACCCATTTTGAAAGGCGGATGCGCTTGAGCGGGGAGCCTGTATTCAGGGCCATGTTTTTCAAGCCGGCCGGTCAAGTCGGATCCACAAGTGATTCATCCGGCTCCCAGATCACTTTCGAAAATGTTGAATTCTGCAAAAATACTCGGAGCTTGCCGGGCAGTCAGCCCTCCTAAAACATTCGTTCTTAAACCATGGGTTCTCTGACGATTCGTTATTCCCCGGGGCAAAGTCGTTATTCCCCGGGGCAAAGAGTACGAAGTTGCAACCCGTCGCGGGAAGAGATTTGGAGGAGAATCGCGTAACACGTTAACTGAGATATCGATAGGCGGAATTCCGGAGGTAAACCGACTTCTTGATCTCACGACCGATTTGGACCTCGTCAAATGGCATACTAACTTGCGTCCAAGCGTGCCTTCTTCTCTCGCGAATGGTGAAGATGAATTCTTCTCTCACCAATGATAGATTGGCTGATCGGCCTTGTTTGCCCCCTTTATCAGCTCCGCTCAGCTTGTCTTGAACGGCCCTTAAGCGAGACGGTAGAATCGCAACCGCGACTCCTTCGGCAAGAAAGGCAAGAAAGATCGGCTCGTCGCAAAAAATTAGGCTGCCAGCCGTGTGGCATGCAGGTGCACTAATTCCCGGATTTCCCTCCGCCCGGCTAGAGCCATCATTGGCTCGTTTGACTATCGCCGCGGTATTTTGGGCCTGCTTGGATTGCCAGCTTATGGCTACCGTTTGGTGGCCGGAATTGCTTTCGGGCAAAAGTCTGCTTTTCGGGTGGGTAATGTTACTGACGACTTGGGGGACCCACCTGGTCCTATCCGCCCGGGAAAGCTCGATGCGAACCCTTTCAGCCGGCGACCGTGAGACCCCCGCCGGCAGTTCGAACGATCCATATCCCGCAATTTTAGACAGCTATTTATCCGGAAATCTGCACGAAACAGTGGTTTCTTTAAGGCGGCATCTCGCCCGATTCCCGCGAGATGTCGATGCCCGAATGCTTTTGGCAACGGCACTTCGGCGGCTCAAAAAGTTTGATGAAGCGGAAGCTGAACTCGGTAAGCTAAGCGACTGCGATTATTCGCGAAAGTGGGTTCTGGAAATCCTGCGCGAATCTCAGCTCATCAAAAGAGCGATGGAAGCTTCTGAAGAGCCGATTGTCAGGGCAGAATCCCCGTGAATTTACGTGAGTTTACTTTTCAAATAGATCTCGATTTCACGGAATTAAGTTGGCCGGTAACCCCGGCAATTTGCCGGAGGACGCTTTTGCCTTGCCGCCCCGCATGACCGAAGAGGCGTTCGTGCTTCATAGTACAAACGGCACAGTTATGCCTGCACAGCTACGCCTGCCGCCCGGCCTGAACGTGGACGCGTTTCCTTGAGGAAAGGTAAATCACTTAATTTAAGGTAAATCACTTAATTTATAGTAATAATGGCCTATTCTAAACAAAGAGACGATGTAACGGAAGCGTCCGGGCTCTGGAGCCCGATGGTTTTAGGGGTCGGTCTGCGCTATAGGATCGCACGATAGAAAAAGATGGCCCGAGTAAGAGGGCACGGTTTCAGCAAGTCAAAAACAAAAAAAATTCAAAAGGGCCATGCTAATTGTTAGAAAAGCTGCCAATTTGGCATATCATTTTCGCGGGGCAAAATCATACGGTTCACAGGTCAGCGTGCAGGGAGCTCACAGTGGCGGCAGAAAAAACCCCACGTTTTGATCCCTTAGCCGAAAACTGCCGGAGCGGTTGCGGAATAGGATGGGATATGAGGGGAAGTTGCGGCGTAAGACGAGAAGTTGGGGAATGTTATGGATGAAGACAGAAGACCGCATATACGGAAGGAAGTCCCCTCTTTTAATTTCCGCGCTGCGGGCGGCGCCAACATCTGGGGAAAACTTTTTGTAAAGTAATCTTTCTTCGACGGCATCTGAGGGGAACAAACCCACCGTTTAGGCAGCAGAATAAACGCGGAATAAACAAGGTTAAAGCGGGGGGATAAATTTCGGACGAGTGAGCGAATTGGAGTGACGACAGGGTAATGGCCATCAACCATCGAACTTGAACTCGTTCATCCTCATAAACGCGGGAACGCCAATCGGAACCGCCGAAATGATAGCGGAGTTTTTCGGCAAAGTCTCCCCGGGGGAAGCTTGCAGAATTGCCACGTAGGTTCGTGCCAAGTGCAAGGACGTCGGCAGGATTACCCGCGAGAGAAAAAATGATCGTATACCTTGTTCTGTTAGAGCCTTATGAATTAATCGTGTAATGGGTAATCTTGATGTCATCCAAGATCGACCATTCTCCAAGATCCACCGTTATCGATGAGCAAAATGATGTAATTTTGGGCTAGGGGTGCGATCGGCGGCCATTTCCGATACGTGAATCGGGTATTCCAAATTCTGCGGTTTACAGAGTTTGTGCCGTTTTGGAACAGGTTTTGCTCAAAGGGATATCACGTGGATGCTGACGCCAAATGTTACATGGCCTTAAGCGAAATAAATTCGCACAAGGGCGCGCATTTGATGGAAAAAGAAACGTAGAAAATGTTGGGGAGGAAGTCGGCGTAACCCTTCGTCAACTCCCGGGACAAGCGCCCATTGAAAGTTTGAATGGTCGCCCCTACTCTTGGGAAACAGGGGGTTTGGGAAGACGAAGCCCTGCTTACCAAAGGAAGACCTTGCGGGGCGGTAGCTTCGGCGAAATTAACAGGCGGTTTCGCGGTTTTCCCTCGTGAGTAGTCAACTCTGCGAGATCGGCGGAGAAAAGGATACCAGACTCAAGGATATCGGACACAAGTGTTAGGATGACGAAAATAAGGTCATGGAAAAGATTTTATTGAAGGATTCTCGACTGGGGCGGTTATGCTTCGGTCTCAAAGAGCCTTCGAAGCTGTAAGTGAAAAGGTACCGGATTTATTAAAAAACAGTTTCTCTGGCACACCGTACAATCCCAAATAAGTCATGGGCCCAGGGGACATCAAACGAGGTTTCGCCAAGTGAGGTGGCCTAAGATGTACGAGCGTTTTACCGAGCGTGCTCGAAAAGTAATGCAATTGGCCAACCAAGAGGCCCAGAGGTTCAACCACGATTACGTGGGGACGGAGCACATCCTTTTGGGGCTGGTCAAAGAAGGAAGCGGAGTAGCCGCGAACGTTCTCCGCAATCTGGACATCGACTTGAAGAAAATCCGCATGGAAGTCGAAAAGCTGGTGCAGGCCGGCCCGGATATGGTGACCATGGGGAAATTGCCCCATACCCCACGGGCAAAGAAGGTGATCGAATACTCGCTGGAAGAGGCGAGGAATTTGAACCACAACTACGTGGGGACTGAACATCTGCTGTTGGGGCTTCTTCGCGAACAAGAAGGCGTAGCGGCCCAGGTGCTGATGAACCTGGGGGTGCGGCTGGAGGATGTTCGCCGGGAAGTCCTGAACCTATTGGGCCACGGGATGGAAGGCGGAGAAGGTTCCGAGCGTTTTGGCTCCGGCGGTGGAGGCGGTTCGGCCGAGGAAGTCTCGCGACGTGGAAAGTCCAACACCCCTGCGCTGGATAGCTTCGGCCGCGATCTGACCGAATTGGCCCGGCAAGGAAAACTGGATCCAGTCATCGGCCGCGAGCGCGAAATCGAGCGGACCATGCAGATCCTCTGCCGCCGCACGAAGAATAATCCGGTCCTCTTGGGCGAAGCAGGCGTGGGTAAGACGGCGATTGTGGAAGGCTTCGCGCAGCGGGTGGTAGCCGGCAATGTTCCGGAGCTTTTGTTGGATCGGCGGATTGTCGTCCTGGATCTGGCGCTGATGGTCGCCGGTACCAAATATCGCGGCCAATTCGAGGAGCGAATTAAGGCCGTGATGAACGAGGTACGCCGGGCGAAGAATGTGATCCTTTTCATCGACGAATTGCACACCCTGGTAGGAGCCGGCGGGGCGGAAGGGGCCATCGATGCTTCTAACGTGCTCAAACCGGCCCTGGCCCGGGGCGAGATCCAGTGCATCGGTGCGACCACCCTGGATGAGTATCGCAAATACATTGAAAAGGATAGCGCTTTGGCCCGACGGTTTCAGGAAATTATCGTCGAGCCGTCGACCAAAGAGGAAACGAACGATATTCTGCGCGGTCTCCGCGACCGCTATGAGAAGCACCATCATGTGCGGATCACGGATGATGCGATCGAGGCGGCCGTTGAGCTTTCAAGCCGGTACGTAACCGGGCGTTGCTTGCCGGATAAGGCGATCGACGTGATTGACGAAGCCGGCGCAAGGGTGCATCTGAAATCCATGACCCGGCCGCCGGATCTGAAGGAAATTGACGAGACGATTGAACGGCTCAATCGCGAGAAGGAGGAAGCGGTTGCCAATCAGGACTTCGAGAAGGCGGCCGCTATCCGCGATCAAGTGGACAAACTCAAAAAGAAGAAGGCCCAACTGACGCGTGAGTGGCAGCAACGCTCGCGGGACTCGAGCGGTGTGGTCGATGCAGACGTGATTGCTGAGGTCGTCTCGAAGATGACCGGCATTCCGCTGACGCGGCTGACCGTGGAGGATTCGCGGCGGCTCATGCTTATGGAGGAGGAACTCCATAAGCGCGTAGTCAGCCAGGACGAAGCGGTGCGCTCGATTTCGCGGGCAGTCCGCCGGAGTCGCAGCGGGCTCAAAGACCCGAAGCGGCCGATGGGTTGCTTCATCTTCGCCGGCCCCACCGGTGTCGGTAAGACGTTGCTGGCCAAAGCGCTTGCAGAATTTATGTTCGGTGATGAGGACGCGCTCGTACAAATCGATATGTCCGAATACATGGAAAAGCACAATGTCAGCCGACTCATCGGGGCTCCCCCGGGCTATGTGGGCTACGAAGAGGGTGGGCAATTGACGGAGAAGATTCGGCGGCGGCCGTACTCGGTCGTGCTGTTCGATGAGATCGAAAAGGCGCATCCGGATGTCTTCAACATGCTCCTGCAAGTGATGGAGGAGGGCCGGCTGACCGACAGCTTTGGCCGCAACGTGGATTTCCGGAATACCATCTTGATCATGACCACCAATGCCGGGGCGGAAGCGATCAAGAACGAAGGTGGTTTCGGGTTCCAAACCGGCGATCCTGACGTCAGTTATGAACGGATGAAGGAGCGGGTTCAGGAGGAGATCGAGCGGACCTTCCGACCGGAATTCCTCAACCGCGTGGACGATATCATTGTGTTCCGTTATCTGACGGAAAAGGATCTCAAAGAAGTGGTCGAACTGGAGCTGGCCAAGGTACGCGAGCGTTTAGCCGAACGCGGTTTGCGGCTTGAGCTGACCGAAGAGGCCAAGAAGTTGATCATCCAGAAGGGCTCGAACCTCGACTTCGGGGCTCGGCCGCTTCGTCGGGCGATTGAAAACTTCATCGAAGACCCGCTGTCTGAAGAGCTGCTTAAGGGCGAGTTCGACGGCAAGAACCTGATTACGGTTGATGTGAAGGAAGTCGGCGGCAAGAAGCAGTTCGTGTTCGTCGGCTCGGTGGATCAGCCGCAGCAACCGGCGGTAGTGGGAGCCGGTTCGGGCGTCGGCGGATCGTCAGAAGGTGGACCGCTGAACAATTGACGCGAAAACCTTTCGGGCGTAGCGGCTAGGCTCATCGGAGCCGTTAGCGGCAAAGAAGCTGCGGCTCATGTTCCCTGTATAATGCCCACCCTTACGAATGAAATTAGATTGGCGGGACGACCGCGGTTCCTGCTGGGGCCGCGGTTTTTTGTTCATTCTCCAGAGACAGGGGTTGATAATTCCCCAGATCCCAGGGTTGTTAATTCTCAAAAGACAAGGGTGGCCCGGATGGCTGCGCGCCGGCGGGTGCTGCATTAGAGGCGAGGGAACGATCACAAGCCGCGCTTTTCTCAGCGGATATTGAACTTTTGTCGGTTGGAGATGTTTATCTTCGTTCGCCATATCTTTAGCCCCGTTAGGTGAAACGGCACTTTGTAGAGCTTTTGGTTCATTAGTGAAACAGCACTATGCTAGCAAACCTGGTAAAGCATTTTGCTCGTTGACCTGCTTTGTGGGCTCTTTTTGGAGCTGTTTGTGCCAATTCGTCATTTCCACCAGTTTGCCTATATTCGTTTTTTGCCCTTATTGCTTTTGAGTGTGCTTATCCTTTTTGCTTATTGTTTTCCGTTTATTTTCCGTCTAATGCTGCCCGCTTTGTTTTGAACGCTTTTTGGAAATTCAAATCAAAAAACACAAGCTAAACGTAAGCAAAAATAGGAACTTTTTCCTTCCCAAAAAAGTTTCCCAAAAATCTCGGACTGCCCAATTTCTCTAACTCAAGAAACAGGTGAAGCTGGCCTTTCGAGCATGCCGAAGTAAATTGGGCAGATCGCAAGCCGCAGATCGCCGGCCCTGCAAATTTCCGTAGGCGGCCAACCCAGATGAAATCGCTCTTCGCTACAATCTGATCAAATTGGTCCATAGCCATGTGGAGCCCGGCAGTCCGACTTCTCGGTTGATTCTCAAAACCCCGTTTTGGGGAGTTGGTTCATGATGATTGAAAAGGGTGCCCGCACGGCGCCATCCAGCGGCGTATCCACAAATTCGGTGAACTCTTCAAAGGAATGGCTCGGGGAGAAATTGGTCGGATGGGTGGCGAACCTCGGGAACCAAGTTCTTGACGCCATTCAGGGGCTCGGGGACTTCTTTGTTTTTATCTTGTCCGCCTTTTTTTGGCTTTTCCGCGAAAAGCCCCGGCGGGAGACGATTTGGCCCAATTTTTTCCAAATTGGGGTACAAAGCGTTCCCGTGGTGGCGTTGACAGGAACCTTCGTGGGGATGGTATTAGCGGTCCAGAGTTACACCCAATTCCGCATGATCGGCATGGAAACGCGGTTAGGGGCCGTCATTAACATGGCAATTGTGAGGGAATTGGGGCCGGTTTTGGCCGCAACCATGCTCGCCGGCCGTGTGGGGGGAGCCATGGCCGCGGAATTGGGTACCATGCGGGTCACCGAACAGATCGATGCTCTGATTACCCTCGGAGCCAATCCGGTTCACTACTTGGTTGTCCCACGGTTTCTCGGGTGTTTACTCTTGATTCCCGCCCTGACCATCATAGCAGATTTCATGGGCGTGCTTGGGGGCTACTTTTACAGCGTTTACCTGCTTGGAATTGACTCGCACCATTACCTTCAGAATTCCGCCGAATACATCAAAGGGTTTGATGTGCTGGCAGGTGTCGTGAAGACGATTTTTTTTGGCGGGGCCATCGCCCTAATTGCGTGTTATCAAGGATTTCACTGCGATCCGGGGGCGGAGGGGGTCGGACGGGCGGCTACCACGGCGTTCGTTTACTCCTTTGTCGTAATCCTGATTCTGGATCTTTTTCTAGGGATCATCATCGAGAAAATTTACTTAGCATTGTGGCCGGAGGGCCCCCAAATCATATAGGAACAATGATAATAGGAACAATCATATAGGAACTTTGAACCCCGAATTTGCCTTAAGCAGGATGCGTAGTTCCATAAGCAGGAAGCATTGGATTTGGATATTGCATCATGCGGAGCCGCGCCAAGGCGTCGCAAAACGCCGGAGGCTCCCCAGACTATCTAAGTATTCTAAGCCCGGCAGATTAACGGCAAACTAGCAGACCAAGCGGAACGGCAAGTGCAAAGTCGTACTGAATCGCCGCAGGTAAAGGTACGAAAAGCTTTACGCCCCTTTCCGCAAATCACGATGTTACCAAGAAATGTTCAAAGGATCGTAGGCCATGGAGCCGCTGGTCCGAATTGACAACATTTCGGTCCGGTTTGGGCGGCGGTTGGTTCTGCGGGATATCTCGCTGGAGATCCGCCGCCAGGAGGCCGTGGCCATTATCGGCGAAAGCGGCTGCGGAAAGACGGTGCTGCTGAAAACAATGATTCGCCTATTGCGGCCGTGTCAGGGAGCCATCTACTTTGACGGTCAAAATATCGCCCAGCTTTCCGAGCCAGAATTGACCCGATTGCGGGCCCGAATCGGATTCGTTTTTCAACAAGCGGCCCTTTTCGACAGCATGACGGTGGGGCAAAACATCGCATTTCCCCTTCGCTCACACACCAAAAAGAGTGACGAGGAAATTCAGCAAATCGTGCTAGCGCGATTGGCGGAGGTAGGTTTGCCACCGTCGGTGGCCCAGCAAAAGCCGGCGGAACTATCCGGAGGAATGCGGAAGCGTGTCGGCCTGGCTCGGGCATTGGCGCTCAATCCGGAGCTTGTTCTTTACGATGAACCGACGACGGGTTTAGACCCGATTATGGCCGATGTGATCAATGAGTTAATGCTCAGCACGCGGCGACACCATGCGGTGACTAGCATCTTGGTGAGCCATGACATGAAAACGGCGTGTAAGGTGGCCGACCGCATCGTGATGCTTTACCCGCTAAGCCGATTGACCGCGGATGAACCACAAATTTTGTACGATGGTCCGGCGGATAAGATTTACGAGTCATCGGACCCGCGGGTTCGCCAGTTTGTGCGTGGGGAGGCAGGTTCCCGAGTTTTGGAAACCCAAGCAGCAGCCGAACAATTTGCGGCGTGATGGCTGGCTGAGCGAGGTTTTTCCGTTAATCGAATGCGAGTCAGGGAGTCGGCAAAAGGCGGAATCGGCCGAAGGACGGAAAGGCTGCTCAAGCACTCATTTTTTGGCAGGCCGTCAGTCCCCAACGCATGCCGGTGATCGGGTCGACAGCCTGAACAGAGCTCGGACCGACGAATCGGTCCTCAACGCATGCGAGTGAGGGATGGGGACCTTGCTTGTGCGGAGAGAATTGCCGATTGGACCGGCGGGCCAGTGGCAAGGTCGTGAATTCGTGGGGCAATGGATTCAGTTGAAGTAACTCAATTCCAGAGAAAAGCAAAGAGAACAGTAAGAGGAGAAAGATTGGAAAACCTCGGTCGATTGGGGCATCGCCCCGAAATCGGTAGAGATATTTTTAAATCGATCATTGCCCGGTTGTACAGCCCCCACACCCATTAGCAGTATGGAACGAGATCATGGAGGAGCGGAGACTGCAACTTTTGGTCGGACTGATGGTTTTGGCCACGATAGTGGTCTTGAGTATTCTTTTGGGAATGTTCGCGGGTCAAGAGCCCCTCCTCCGGCGCACGAAGGAAATCTTGATTCATTTTCCGGAAGCTCCGGGGATTAGTCCGAACACCCCAGTGCGTAAGAGTGGCGTGCTGATTGGCCGGGTTACCCGCGTTCAATTAGCCGAAGAGATCCCGGAATACGCCGATTGGGGTGGGGTCATTGTCACGATAGAGTTGGATTATCATCGCAAGATCTTTACGGATGAAGAATGCCTGATGCGTCGGACTCTTTTGGGGGATGCGGTGCTGGAATTTGTCCGCCGGCGTAGCCCGCGTGTTCCGCCGGCCGGAGCCACAGGCGGATCAACCGGCGCCAACCAATCGGAGGAGCTTCAACCGCAAAGCGCTCCGCAGGCAAACGGGCAATCACAGGCAAGTAACCTCGCGCCGCGTTCCCATACTGTTTCACCGGCGGTCTTCTTGGTTTCAAATGGGGCCACGGCGGTGGTGCAACGGGAGGAAATCCCGCCGGGAGGCCCTCCGTTACGCGGTCGGGTACTGGCCGATCCGATGGAAGTCGTTGCCAATTTGCAGGCGGATCTGGCGGAAGGAGCACGGGGAGTGCGAAATGCCAGTGATCAAATCGCGCAATTCGTTAGCCGACTAAACGAGCTAGTTGCAAACGAGGACGGCTTGCAGGCTGCGCGTGAGCGAATCCGCGAATTGGCAAGCGAAAGCAGCGAGACACTCCGGGCACTGCGAACGCTGGTAGAGAATTTGAATGCACTAGCTGGCGACCCGGAGTTTAGGGCACAAATCCAGCAAGCCGGCCGCGATTTGCCAGCCGTTCTTGCCGATGCCCGCCAAACGCTGAGCAAAACTCAGGAAGCCTTCGACCAGCTCAAGATAGCCAGCACGACCGCTCAAGAAAACCTAACCAACTTACGGCAATTTACCCAAGCCCTTGGGCAGAGAGGACCGGCAATTGCCGAACGCCTGGAGGAGACCCTCGGCGGCTTGGCGACTTTAAGCAAAGAGCTCTCCGCGTTTTCGCAGCAACTGGGTCGGGACGACACAACCCTCGGAAAGCTGACCACAGATTCGGAGCTATACGACAACGTCAATCAGCTCGTTTTACAGGTGGATGCATTGACGCAGCAACTCCAGCCGGTTTTGCGGGACTTGCGCGTTTTTTCAGACCGCATCGCGCGGAATCCGGAGAGCTTGGGCGTGCGGGGGGCTTTGGAGCGGAGTCCCGGAACCAAAGGGGTACCGAGTTTATCGGAACTGGATCCCATGGGTTGGCGGCAACGAACGGCCGCCGATTGGTCACCGGTGCGCTGATAGGCTTTTGCCCCATCGGGGCAGCTTCACCCCGGGCGCCGGGGTTCATTCAGTCTCTCCCCTGTGCGCCGGTCGATTACCGTTCTTCCCGGCGTCGGCCAATTGTAGTACAGCGCTCTTCGCCGTGCGCCGATTGATTATAGCGTGCGCCGATTGATTATAGATTGATTATAGATTGATTTATAGATAGTCTCTGCGGGGCTCCTCGTCAGTTTGAGAGCGGAGCTTGGGGGCTGCTCGCAACGCTCCGCTTGGAGGGTTAAGATCGGCGATGGGGCAGAGTTTCCTGTGACGGCCCCTATGCCTTTGCTAGACTTCACGAAGTCTACGCCGTAAGATCATCGCTACTTCGTCATCGCTACTTCGTGGGTCTCAAGCAACTTGGTGGTTTTTCGGCACCAAACCGGGACGCTATGTCGGAATTTGATTCGCCGAACGGCATTTTGCGGGAGGAGATCAACGGCACTTTGCTGGGGCATATCTCCGGATCCCCACCTTCGCATTGAAATTTTTCAATCGCAAGATGCTTCGCCGCAAGGAGCATCCTATTTCGGCGCGAAAGGTTGCACGCGGGGTTTCAGGGATCCGATCCTCGGACCTGCCGAAAGTATTTCGGGTTGAGACGATAATGGTTTCGCCGGAGCAACTGGGGTGGCCGTCGCTCGTGGCCCAGAGATATTCCCGCACAAGGTCCGAGGCAGCGGAAGTGGCCGCGGCGGCTCGTTCCGCTTGGGGATCAACGCGGTAAAATTTCTGCATAAAAAGTTCGCTCCGGGAGTCTTAGGCTCTCGGCCGCTGACGGTTCGAGCCGCAGATTCCGAGGGGGGTTGTGTTTCCAGAATCAAGGAGGCGGGTGTTACGAGAATCCAAGGAGGAGCACAACGAGAATCCAAACAAGAGACCAAAAAAGAAAAGACCAAACAAAAGAAATAGAAAACGGAAGATAGGGACATACAAAAGATACCTAAGTTAGCGACAGAAACTACGGTAGTTATGTGCCGCAAGCTGGGAAAGTTTGTCCAGATCGGAGGAAACAAGGCAGAGTGAGTTCAAATTCGATGAATTGCCGCTAAGATAACAAAAGAGATCGGTACGAATTCAAGCCGGCTTTTGTTGTGGCAAATTAGTCGGATTTAATTTCGGCGAAAGGTTTTGGCATGAATCCATCGCAGCTCTTGTATACCGCAACGCATGAATGGGTGTATGTGTCGGAGTCGGGGGGCGAAAAGCTCGCCACGGTTGGTCTGACTCAGTATGCCGTTGAATCTCTCACCGATTTGATCTTTTTAGAGCTGCCTCAACCGGGCCAACAGGTTCAAGCGGGTAAACCCCTGGGGGTCGTGGAATCGGTCAAAGCGGTCAGCGATATTTATAGCCCAGTCGATGGGGAGGTCATCGAGGCAAACACGGCCCTGATCGACCAGTTAGATCGCTTGAGCCAGGACCCGTATGGAGACGGTTGGCTTGTGAAAATCCGGCTCACCGGCTCGCAGCTTCCCTCCTCCCTTCTTGACTACGAGGCTTACGAAAAGTTGTGTGCCGAATCGGTCTAAGGCACGCGAATTGAAGGCCTTTGCCCGGGTCAAAAAGGGCATGCCACCATTAAAAAGTAGGTGGACTTACATGCGCGTGCCGACTTGGCACCGTGGAGCAAACCGAAGGGGCTATCGAATTGATCCTCGGTCGCTCGTCCGTAGCTGTTTTGCCAGTGGCTACACAAAGCCAGTGGCTACACAAAATTGTACCCGTCGTAACAAAAGGCCGAAGACCTACGAAAACGTGGATTCGGGGAAATCAAGCAATGTGCTGTGGTTGCCGGATGGTCGGTGAAAGGATGAATGAAAGATCAAAACTCGGGGATTGTATTGGAAGAGAAATCTGGCTGGGCGGCAGAAAAATCTGGCGGGGTTTACAAGCCGAATTGTGAAGCATAAGCCAAACGGTGAAGGATAGGACCACCGGCAGTAGGGTAAAATCGGTATGACGCGCGTTAAGAGCAAAATGTGATTACCGGCAGATCGATTAAATCGGCTAAAGCACTCGGTTAAGCCCGAGGGCGAAACGGCGACTACAAGGCAAAAGTGAATGGCTTAGTCTTTAGTGAATGGTTCAGTCTTTCAGGCTGAGTTGAAAGTTAGCAATCCTCTTCTAATCCGATTCTAATCCGAGGCACTATGCAGTTCGAATACCATTTGCACAACGATGCCGATATTCAGGCGATGCTCGCGAGTATTGGTATCGCAAGCTTGAAGGAACTTTTCGAGGCGATCGATCCCGGTCTTCGCGTGCAGGGTTCGCTCAACCTCCCGCCGGCTCTAGGGGAACTCGAGCTGGAGGAGCACCTTCGCGAACTGGCCGAGCAAAACCGCGCGGCCGGTACCGGTCTTTGTTTTTTGGGGGGTGGCGCCTACGACCATTTCATTCCCGCGGTGGTGGACGCAATCGCCTCGCGAAGCGAATTTGTGACCGCTTACACCCCGTATCAACCCGAGGCCAGCCAGGGCACCCTGGAGGCGATGTTCGAATATCAAACTCTGATTGCCCGACTCACGGGGATGGATCTGGCCAATGCCAGTTTGTATGACGGGGCAAGTGCCGCGGCGGAGGCCGTCCTGATGGCCCTGGGAGCCACGGGCCGCAAGCGGGTATTGGTAGCAGGAACTCTCCACCCGGAGTATCGGCGCGTCATTGAAACCTACTTACAAAACCTGGAAGTAAGCTTGGAAGTTTTGCCCTGGGCTCAGGGGGCGCTGGATCCCGCGGACGTGCTCACCCGGTTGGACTCCCACGTAGCTTGCCTTGTGGTACAGTGCCCGAACTTTTTCGGCTCCTTGGAGCCTGTCGACCAACTTGCCAAACACCTGCATGAAGTAGGCGGACTTTTCATCGTGGTTTTCTACCCCATCAGCCTTGGGCTATTGAAACGTCCGGGTGATTACGGGGCGGATATTGCCGTGGCCGAAGGGCAATCCCTGGGAATTCCCATGGGTTTCGGCGGACCGTATTTGGGAATTCTTGCCTGCCGCGAGGCCTTGATTCGGCGATTGCCGGGCCGATTGGTCGGGCAAACCGTCGATCGCTTGGGGAGGCGGTGCTGGGTACTCACCCTACAAACCCGGGAGCAGCATATTCGCCGGGAAAAGGCTACAAGCAACATCTGCACGAATCAAGGCTTGATGGCCCTGCGCGCTGCCGTGTATTTGGCGGTGGTTGGTCCGTGGGGGCTGCGCCAGTTGGCCGAGCTTTGCCTTCAAAAAGCGCATTATGCGTGCGATCAATTGGCCAGCATTGCTGGCTTGACCCGGGCCTTCGAAGCTCCGTTTTTCAACGAGTTTGTGCTGCGAGATCGGCGGGGTAACCTCAGGCAGGAACTTGCCCAATTGGAGAAGGAGGGGTTTTTCGTGGGTCCCTCCTTGGGGCGCTGGTACCCGGAGTTAGAAGATTGCTTTTTAGTAGCCGTGACGGAAAAGCGCTCTCGCGGGCAGATCGACCGGCTAGTCGAGCGGTTGGCCCATCGTTGAGGCGAGCTCGGCGGCCGGCTGCCGAACGCCTTTTGGTCGAACGCGTTGCGGTCCCCAACGATCTGCCGTTGAAAAGGTCATAGCTTCTTGGGTTGTATGCGCACTGAAAAGACGAGCTAAACCTGGGGTATATTTTTATGGTGCATCCGACGTTGTTCGAATTGTCCAAGCCTGGTTGTCGTGCAGTGCGTTGGCCGGCTTGCGATGTACCGCAGCAAGCAGTGGAACAGTTGCTGCCGGAAAACCTCCGTGCTGAGGCTCCTCCGCCTTTGCCGGAGTTGGCCGAGCCGGATATCGTCCGCCATTACGTGAATCTTTCGGCGGCCAATATGTGCGTGGATAGCCACTTTTATCCGCTCGGCTCGTGCACGATGAAGTACAGTCCCAAGCGCAACGATCGGCTGGCTCAGTGGCCCGAATTCGCGACGGCACATCCGTACCAGTCGGAGGAATCCGTTCAAGGGATCCTCGCAATTCTTTACTCGTTGCAAAAGATGCTGGCGGAGATTGCCGGTTTAGAGGCCGTAAGCCTTCAGCCAGCGGCCGGGGCACAAGGGGAACTTACGGCCTTGCTCATGGCTTCGGCTTACTTTCGAAGCCGGGGCGAAAAAAGGAGGTTAGTTCTCGTTCCGGATGTGGCTCATGGGACCAATCCGGCCAGCGCAAAAATGGCGGGCTTCGAAATCGTGCAAATCGCAAGTAGCCCGGAAGGCTTGATCGATTTGACCGCCTTATCGCAGCGGCTAGATAGCGCGGTGGCCGTTTTCATGGTGACCAACCCCAACACCCTTGGGCTTTTTGAAAAGGAAATCGGAAAGGCTTGCGAAATGGTCCATGGGGTCGGGGGGTTGGTGTACTTGGATGGGGCGAACATGAACGCCATTTGCGGAATCGCCCAACCGGGCCGATTCGGCGTGGATATGATGCACTTCAACGTCCATAAAACATTTAGCACTCCTCACGGAAGTGGGGGGCCCGGGGCCGGCCCGGTCGCCGTTACCGCAGCTTTAGAGCCGTTTCTGCCCGTGCCGGTGGTCCGCGAGACCGACGGCCGGTATTGGCTGGATTACGATCGGCCCCAATCGATCGGCAAAATCCGCAGCTTTTTCGGGAATGTCGGAGTCTTGGTCCGCACCTACTGCTATTTGCGGACGCTTGGTTCCGAGGGGTTGCGGCAAGTCGCCGAAAGAGCCGTCCTGAACGCGAATTATCTTATGGCCCGGATTCGACACATCCTCCCCGTGCCATACAACCGCCGCTGTATGCATGAATTCGTGGCCACGGCGGCAAAGCTGAAAGCCGAGCGAAATATCGCGGCCATGGACATCGCAAAGCGGCTGTTGGATTATGGGTTCCACGCCCCCACGGTCTATTTCCCGCTGGTAGTCCGCGAAGCCTTGATGATCGAGCCGACGGAAACGGAAAGCAAGGAGACGCTCGATCGGTTCGCCGAAGCGCTGGAAAAGATCCTTCAAGAGCCGCCGGAGCTGCTGCACCAATCGCCGCAGAGTCGCCCGATCACTCGGCCTGACGAAGTGCGAGCGAATCGTGAACCCGTGGTGGTTTGGAAGGGGGAGTAGGTCTGTGTTATTCGGTGCGAAGCGGCCGGTTGCGAAACTCCTCATCGATGGCCCTGCCGAGGGTGCTTGGAATATGGCGGTCGATGAGGTCCTCTTGGAGGGCTTGGGGGAAAAATCGCCCCCGAAGCCGACGCTGCGACTTTATCGCTGGAAGCCGGCAACTTTGTCGCTCGGATATTTTCAGCGTTATGCCGATCGGCAAACCCACCCGCCGAGCCTGACTTGCCCTGTAGTTCGAAGACCCAGTGGCGGCGGAGCGATTGTGCATGATATCGAATTAACCTATTGCCTGGCCATCCCGGCAGCAAACCGCTGGGTGCAGCACCGCGAGCAACTGTATTTTCTGGTTCACGAGGCCGTTGCCCGGGTGTTGCGCGAGCTGGGTTGGCGCGCGGAGGTCCTCGGCAAAGGGGCTGCCGGCTCCCCAGGTTGCTCGGGCTCGGGGCAGGATCAGTCGTCAGACCAGAGGGCTTTAACCGAGGACCCAGCCGCCGGGCTTATGCGGTTATCGTGTGATAGCTCGCCGAATCGTCGGCCTTTTCTTTGTTTCCAGCGGCGATACTGCGGGGATGTGGTGGTAGGATCGTGGAAAGTGCTGGGCAGTGCGCAACGCCAGACCCGCGCAGGTTTGCTGCAACATGGGAGTTTGCTCTTGGCACGCTCGCCTGCTGCTCCGGAATTACCCGGCCTTGCCGAGTTATGGGGAAAGCCCTTGGTCGAGGAGCACTTGCTCCAAGCGTTATTAGAAGCTCTGGCTGGCTCGCTGGATCTTACCTGGGAACCTGCGGAGTTAACGGCGGCTCAGCAGGCCGCGGCTCAGCAACTGCGGGAGCAGAAGTATGGTAATCTCGATTGGATTGCAAGGCTATAGCCGACATTCTGTAAAACAGCGGGCGATTGCTAGCGCATGTGCATTTGAGGTTACGCTGCTGCGTGGGTGCAAGAGTCCTCGCGCCGGCATCTAAAGCCGCTTTGTTACCGGCTTCAGTAGGGGGGCCCGACGTGGGCATTCGCTTCGGACGATACCGTGCGGAGAAACTTTCGCAGTTCGTCTCTTACCATTTTTAGCTTCTACGACTAGAATAAATATCAGAGCTGAAGCCATAATTAGAAACGGTTTTTTTCGTATTCTGAACCCGTTAGTTGCTATTCTGACATAGACGCTTTAGTTCTCCTGGTTCGCATCACACGCCGCAAACTCGCCCTGCCACGATGGGCTTTTGGATCTGAGATGGTGCTGCAACAGACCGGGAGGAAGGGAGAGACTTTAATTTTTTTGGACCCCCTTTAACCTGGGCTTTTCCGGTGTTAGGATTTTCCAGTCGCCAGATCGGGACCGAAAACTGGGGCTGATTCCGCCGATAGGTTCAAAAAGAGGCTGGGCACTATCCCGGCGGCGATTTAGACCAGATGCGGATCAGACCAGATGCGGAGGCGGCTTCGGGCTCCAGAGCGGTCCGGTACAAACAGCGGGTATGACGCGGATCGGTGGGGCCAGAGGATTTGCGAGTGTGCTATTTGGGAAAAAGGGAGCGGGTGGCCTTATAAAAGAAAAGATTCGCCTGGCGAAGAGCGTCAGGTGTTCTGAGCAGAATCAGTCCAACGGGGAGCCAGGATGAAGGTCGCATTAGTCGTTCGCAGCGGCAAGCACAGCGGTCAACAAATTTTGATTAATCGTTCGCAGTTTTTGATCGGACGTGCGGAGGAGTGCCACCTTCGGCCCAGGAGCGAGGCGGTCAGTCGCCTCCATTGTGCACTCCTGATTGAACCGGGTCGGGTCACCTTAAAGGACTATGGGAGTAAAAACGGCACGTTTGTTAACGGGCAGCGTGTCAACGGGGAATGCCTCCTGAAAAGCGGCGATTTGCTCCAGGTGGCGGATCTGTCCTTCGAGTTTCGTTGGCTCGAGGAGCCGGTGCCGGCAGGATCGGCGAAACCGACAGGTGTTGCCTCTTCCGCCCAGTCCCAGGAAAAGTCGGCAGAACCCGACCTGGCAGCATTTTTCGGTAGTCCTACGGACTTGGCTGGTGCGCAAACGAAAGCGTTTAATCCTTCGGCACTGGCCCCTACGGGTCGGCCGATCGATGATACGGCGGTCAATCAACTCGGATTAGAGACGGTTCCGGCGCGGAACGAGCCAGCTCAGCCTGCCGACAACCGCCCGGTGAGTCCGGAACAAGTGGAAATTGTGGGGGTCGCAAAAGGTCGGTGGAAACCGAAAGCGGTAAATCCCCGCGAGGCGGCTGCCGAGGCCTTGCGTAAATTCTTCGGTAGAACCTAAGACTCGGTGCCAGAGGTATTTATGACGGCAGAAGCTCGTTCCAGAAAAGCCGCTCTTTTGGGGTTGGCTTTCGACGCCGAGGACGGTCAGACCAGGATCACGCGGGGAAAGAACTTCCTCCTCTGGGGGGGAAGTCAGGAAACCCATGCCGTGATGCAGGAGACGGCCATCAAGATTAATGAGCATCTTGATCGCCGTGGCAAACGTTTGGAAGATGTTTCGATCCAGGAACTTCGTAATGTTTGTCAAGAAATTAAGGAATCAATCGGCGGGTAAGTTTGGGCAATTCGGCCTCACTTCATTTCTGAACAGCTTCTCTTCGCGTGAACATTCACCCGGATTAGAGCAATGGGAGATCATGAAGAACCTCCTGGGGTGCTTCTTTGTCAATAATTTTAAAACACGATCATTGCGATTGTCGTGCTGAACTTTTTTTAGAGAGATGAACTATTGCGGAGGATGCACTCTCGGAACCCGCCCGCTTTTTTGAACGGCACGACACTCCCGTAGTGAGTCGATCACCCCGATTAGAGAATTTCCCGGCTCGCCGCAAAACAAATTAACGCAGATTTGGTCTCGGGTTTTCTGCGATATCTTCAGCGCCAAGCACGCGTCCCACGATTACCACCGGTTGAACCTTTTCATTGCGGTTTCTGCCACAGGGAATTGCCGCGAGCATCTCCCATCGGAAAGGCAACTCAGGAAGCGTGAATTGTGGCTGAGTATTTTTTTGAACGTTTTTTCCTCCACCTTTTTCTTTCGTACCGGTCACCTCGATACAGAAAAGTTGTCCCGGCGAAACCTCTTCCGCAATTTGGGGTATGTCGCGCCGCGGAATGGGATGCTCCCAGCAGTACCGAAATCGATGGAAAACCGGCCCAAAACTGACAAGTTTTTCCGAATCAGGGAGTTCTCCCTTAAGCGCCGCAATCGATGGGCCAGGATCATTAGCCGCAAGCCGAAGACCGTTCAACACCAGTCCCGTGTGCGCGTATCCCACTAGGGCAGCAACGGCGAGCACGGTCGTGTAAGTGAACCTGAGGCTCTGCAAAACGTTTTCATTCCGTCCCCACCATACCAAACCGCCTAGAAAAGCCCCCAGGATCCATAGCGGCACAAGCCAAACGACCGGTTGGCGAATCCTCACCGCAAAATCAACCGGGAGCCACACGGCCGCGGTCAATACCAAGGCAGCTCCCAGCGCAATTCCGGCAATAACGATTAAAAACGCACGGTAACTTCGTCCCAGGATGGCGGCCCACTTCAGGTGCCAAGCCCGATCCACCGCAAGTCCCACGAGAAAAGCCACGCCCGGGTAAAGCGGAAGATAGTACCGATTAGCCGCCGCGGGGACCAACCATACCGTCGGATAGGTGACAGCTAGCGCCCCAAGCCAGAAGATTGCTGCCTGTTTCGCCTCGCCGAGCTGCCGCCGAAGCTCTTTCCAAATAAAAAACCCCAGGAGCGGCGACCACGGCAACCAACAGGCGAAGGTCTCCAGGGGATGAAGGAGCATGTGCTCGGTTAGACCCGACCAACTAAGCCGCTGTTCTACTTGCCCAAACCAAATCCGCCGCGTGGCCTCCCAGTCAGTGGCCCACCAATAAGCGAGCGTCCAGCTTCCGGCCACTGCCCCGAAGGAAAGCAACGCCACGGGAAGCCACCGCACCAACTGCATCCGGCAAGTTCCAAAAAGAATAAGGTAGACGACAATCGGCCCAAAGAAATACACCGCTCCTTGAACGCCTTTTGTTAACGCGCCAAACCCTGCCAGTATTCCCGCGATTGCCCAAACCAACGGCGGCCACCAATTCCGTGCCCAACCGTAGTGCCAAAATAGCAGGGCTCCTCCCACGCAAAGGGCAAAAAGGGCATCGCTTTCTCCCATCCCCCCGATTTGGAGTACCTGTCCCATCGTGGTGAAAGCCGCCGCAGATGTAATCGCCCCCAATCGCGAGACAAAACCCAGGCTATACAGGTAGATCCCTGCAGCCAAGACACCGGTCGACAGAACACTGGGCAGCCGAATTGCTACCGCATCCACTTCCCCGCGAATGATGCCTCCCAGGGCAATCAGCCAATTCTGAAACGGCGGACGACTTAAATACAGATGCCCTTGCTGGGTAGGGACAATCCAGTTGCCGCTACGGAGCATTTCCCGGGCAACCTCTGCCCGGCGCGGTTCCTCACCGCAAAGTGGCAGAAAAGTCATCCGGCTGAAGTAAATCCCCCAAACAAGTAGAGCCAACAAAGCAAGATCCAGCAAATGAGCGCCGAGTCGATTCGATTCCTTCCCTGAAAGACTCGCTGCACCAAACATCGTCACTTCCAGCGACTGATTAAGGCATTTTCAGTTACGGTACCGAGCCAAGACGATCTATCCACGCGATTACAAATCGGACCATACAACTCGTGACCCTTGAGCGCTGCAACCCAGCTTCTAAGGCACCTCGGCATTGAAGGAAGAGACTATGACTTTCTACTCGAAAACTTGCAGGGGCTTGGGGGTAGTAGGCCTCGCCAAGTGATGGCAGATTGCTTCTCGAAGCCGAAAAACTCCGCTACCTCGGGCGGAGTCTATCGATCCTGCTCCGGCAGATCAAGCCGAGCCCATGCCGGGCTCCTGCCCCGGAGAAGTTGCAAGTGCTGCTAGAAAAGATCACGAGTTCTGAACCGGTGGGAACCCGCGGAGAAACGGCCCATCCTTTTGGTCTTCGTTTGCTTTTTGTTGACCTTATCCCGCCCCCTCATCTTGACCTTTCGAACCGGCTCGCCGAAATCGGTTCGTCCCTCAATGTTTTTGAAGCGAAACCGTGGGTCAGGCGGCCCCATTTGAATTAGCGTTTCCTCCTACTCTTCTGTAGCGGTAGCTTGTTTCTATTATCCGCTTCAAACCATTCCTTTTCGCCGTGGAATTTTGTCGCCAGGCTCGGGCAGCAGTTCATCGTTTTCGGAGCCGCGCTTGTGCCCGCTTTGATCGTAACGGCTTTCCGCCCAACAACACCGACGCCAAACCCACAAGCCCCACGACCCCCGCGACCCGGAAGAAATCCCACCGACTAAGCCCGAAGGCCAAAAGGCCCACCGTCATCGCGAAGCTCAGACAAAATGTCCCCATCGCGGGCCAAAGCCATGGGAGCCACGCGAGCCGCTGCCGCCGACTGTCTGCTCTGCCCGGAATGACCGCCGAGGAGGTTCCGGAAAATTGCCCCTCCTCTTTCGGCAAATGGCTTGCCTGGACGGTCCCAGGAGAATGAGCCGGATCAATTCTTCGATGAATCTCAGTCAGCCACCGCGCTAGCCCGGTATCCGTGAGATCAATTCCTTCGGAAAGCCCATGCTTCGGCCCTTTTTCCGGCGATGGCGTGAAATCGTTTTTTCGACCGTCAGCCAATTGCGAATGACCAACCTGCCCTGCGTCGGGCAAAGAATGATTCACATTGCCCTGCGCTTTCGATTCGAAACCGGCACGACGAAGCTTCGCAAGAATGTCGGTTGCCGAAGCATTCAGAACTTCGAACTCTGACGCAACCTTCCGTAGTTTCAAGTCCTCCGCCCAGAACCAGTATAACTCTGAAGGCATCCCGAGGAATAAGTAAGCCTCGGTCAGCCAATATCGTTCGAGGGTGTTTTCCCCGTCCTCAGTTTTCCGGGGCGAATGGCCATGGTGTGGTTTCGCGGGATCATGGATTACTTTTAGAGCCGGGTAGTCCAACACCGCATACCTCCTTCAAAACACCCCCTTTTGACCGACTCCGGCTCGAGTTGGCGAAGAATGTCCCCAAACTCGGGCCGCACCGAAAAATTTGGGCCGGTGACAAAATTTGTACTATCCCCCTCTGGTGCAGCAGTAGGACATCTGTCTTCACGGGGCCCCCGCAGAGGACCTAACGATTGTTTGAGAAGCTCAGTTTCCGAACCGGCGACATCCCATTCAGTCTGCGAACGACGGACATCCCATTTTTCCGCCCTTACCCATGTTCTCTTTGAACGGAATACGAAGGGAATCACGCGATCGCTCCCGGTACCGTTCGGCCGTCATCCGGCTACCGCGAGCCTGTAGTGAGCCACTGCGGGGGCCAGTGCGTTGCCGCAGCCCAGATGGTTGACGGAAAATCTCACGACAATACAACCCAGGCAGTAAATCGAACTCGGATGAAAAGACAGGGTTACGTTTTAAGATTTCAACTAAAATGATCGAAATAGAAAACTTAAAGGCGATGTTCGGAGACCTCAAAATCCGGGAATGTGAGCATGGTCAATCGCTGACAATTCTGCCGTCTTTTTCAGCTCTTATCGGGTCACCGGGATTTGTTTCTCAATCCTTTGTTGGCCGAAAGCGAGGCCAAGTTGAAGCCTCTGGATAAATTTAGTCGTGATTTCAAGAGTTTTTTTCCGACCGATGTACGATCGAAGTTCACATCCATCGCAATGTTTATGTGCATGGGTAACTTGATCATCGTCATTAAGCTTGCTTGGTTCCTCGCCCTAACAGCCGCTTAAAGGTAGCCGATGGTTGTGCATTCAAGTTCGTTTCGCATTTTCCGGACACATGTCGGGCAAACCTGATTGCAACCTCTCTGGAAAATGAATCTTCATACCGATTCCCCTTGAACCTTGAATTTTGAACGAGTTTTTCGTGATGCTGAGCTCTTACGGCTAAGGCGTCCTATTCCTCTCTAAAACTGGTAACTTTCTTGAGCAGCTCCTTTTGTCTAAACGCGCAGACTTTCTGAAAGCGATAGCGTTCTGAAACCACACAATTTTGGAAAATTAAATCCTCGGATTAGGATTCGTTCGCGCTCCTATCGGTAAACCCGATCGATCCCCTATTTGCGGCTGCCGGGAAGTTTACCAACCTCGGCCCCGCCGCTGAGTGTAAGCTTCGGAGTTCCGAATTCGTAAATGCCCCGGAAAGAGCGTTTTTGCCCCGAACTTCAGCTGGTCCAGCTCAAAGCATTTCATCGGATTCCACCCCCCGTCGCACTTGCCTTACACCTTAAGCGAACCAGATCGGCAGTGCCTTGACGGGGTGCTCAGTCGGAATTTCGAACCCACACCGCGGCAATGCTCTTAATGCAAGCACTAAAGCTTAGCCAGTTTTAATCTAGCCCCCTTTCTGCCGTGCACGGCCTGGGGGATTCCGATGCGGCTGGGGACCGGCCGTAAGAGTCGTATTGGAGACTCGGCGCGGGTTTGCTATTACATAGGCCATACGCTTCCTTCAAACGGCAAATGAGGCATGCTTCAAAAAGCAGAAGAAGCATCATACCCGATAGCAGACGGCGAAGGAGATTTTCGCCAGATTGCAACCAGGTTGTAACAAGAAGACAAATAAGCCGGGTCCCACACCGGCGGAAAATCCTCCGAGGCAAACGGGTAATTCGGGCGGACAAGAAATCGTGAAAACCGTGGTCGGACAAGAAATCGCGAAAACGACCGTCGAAGTCGCGCAGAAAAACGCCGCGCAAACCATCACGGAGTAAACGGGTAAGCTCAGTTCTAAACAAACGAAATATCAGCACAAGCGACACGGGTCGCAAGGCTCGAAGGACCACTGAGAAGGAGCCGGCGGCTCCGCGCCGGATGCCGGCAATCCCCTCTCTCTCCGAATCGCAAGGAGGCCAACCATGAGCACTGAATTCAAACAGCGCCTTCACGTCCATGTGCGATGGTTGATCCACCACGATTTGTCGGAAGTTTTGGCGATCGAATCCGAGAGTTTCGAGTTTCCCTGGTCAGAGCACGAATTCCGTCAGTGCCTTCGACAGCGGAATTGCGTGGGGATGGTCGCCGAGCATAACGACCGAATCTTGGGCTACATGGTCTACGAGTTATCGAAATCGAGAATTCACCTCCTCAACCTTGCCGTTTCCCCTTCCTGGCGGCGGCATGGAGTGGGAAGCCAACTGATTACGCGGTTAATCAATAAGCTTTCCCCAGAACGTCGCAGCCGAATAACCCTGGAGGTTCGGGAAACCAATTTAGCTGCCCAGCTCTTCTTCCGGGCGAAGGGTTTCCGCGCTATCTCCGTGCTGCACAACTTTTACGAGGACAGCCCGGAGGACGCCTATCTAATGCAGTATCAATGCCAGCCGTTGCCGCTACCGGTCCGGGGACCAATCAACCGCATTACCCATTGGGCGGGTTAATGGCGCGAAAAACAACCCACAGGCAGGATGAAACCCACCTGACGAAAAAATTTGGGCGAAGGCTCAGGTTGCCAAGTTCGATTCGTCCTCTCCCACCCGTGCGCTTAAGCTCGATGATTTCCTTTTAATCCTCGTCCCCATCCACTTAAACTCGCACCCGTGCGCTTAAGGTCGATGAACTAGATGGACTTGCTGTCGGGACCCTTCCAGTCCCCCTTCCGCGCGCTTAAGGTCGATGGTACTAAGGGATAGGGGGGGCAAAAATCTACCACTCCCTTCCCCGCGCTTAAGGTCGATGAGCAACTTGCGCGCGTATCTCCTTTACTCATCCTCTCCCAACCGCCCGCTAGGTGGCGGGTTGTCGTTATGGAGGTTTGCGCTGCCCCTTAGAGGCTCCCACCTGCCCGTTAGATGGTGGGTTCGCAGCTACGGGAGTTGCATCCAATTAGATGGAGAACTCGCTGCCCGCGAGTTAAAGGCCGGCTGACACCTTCCTCAAACTTTTTCGGTTGGCAAACTTGCCGAATCCCCGCCATCTTATCGGCCCAGCAACGCTGGGATGGAAGTTGGCCGTAAGGGAATTAAGGAGCCCTGAGCTAACAGAGCGCTGAGCTATCAGAAGAATTACGGCAGAAAAGCCGATTCATCGCCCCGCGCAAAACCTTATTCTCCCCCCTATCCCGGACTCATGAAGAATTAGCGCGGGATCCCCAACTTTGAAAGCCAAAGCATCACTTCCCAGGCAAAAGCTAGTCCAAGATTAGAGAGGGCAGATCGGACCCCCAGTAGGTGCGTCCAACCAGCCGCCGAAGCATGACAGGCGGAATTAATGTTCGGTGCTCTTGATTACAGGGTACCCGGGTCGAACACCGTCGTTCGCAAATTGTTACCTGTGCCCGGCATGCCGACCGCTTGACCAGCCCGTTCGCTCCACGGAGTCATCAGATGCTGATAGATCAGGTAATCGATATTTTCCCGCAAAAAGACCTGGCGACCATCCGTAAACGAGACGATTACACCCCCTGGATGTCGGCTCGACGGACGGGGAAGATTTCCCTCCAGATTATAATTGATTTTTTCCGGCGGGCTCTGAGGATTATCCGGCGGGACGTACCAATGGTGCCAAATTACCCCGAGATTAGCCTCGCCCAACATATACCGGGGATTGCCGCTCTGGTCGATGGGGGCCCACTTATCCGTGTCCATATTCTCCGTCAAAAGCAGCGTGTACGAGGCCCCGTCATGGGTCGTGATATATTCCAGCGAGACTTTGACCGGCGGGTTTGGCGTCGCGCTAAAGTTCGGGTCATCATGGGAATGAAAGACCCCACAAGCGGCCTGATCGATCCAGGCAAAATTCGGAGAACCGCTTTGACGATCAAGATCCTCGATCCCACAGTTGACCGCATAACCTAGGGGTGTATCGCCGGCGCCGCTGCGCTGCCGAGGGGCACTCGGACATGAGAGGATCTCCAGAAAAACACGCGGTTTGGCTTGGAAGCTAATCGTGTTGTCTCGCCATTTGGTCGCGAGGTCGTTTCGATCCAGATCCGAAAGGATCATCACAACCCAGCTACCCACGACGTCGTCCAAGCCGTCTTGGGGATCGGCACCCTGGTAAAGCAAATTCCGGTAACCAGGGAACTCGCGATGCCGCCCCTCATACTGAAGCAAGGCCAAGCTTAATTGCTTCTGGTTGTTTCTACAGACGGTTTGGCGGCCAGCTTCTCGGGACGCCTGCACGGCCGGCAGAAGCAAAGCCATCAGCATCCCGATGATCGAAATGACAACGAGCAACTCAACAAGCGTAAACCCCTTACGAACCGGCGAGCTCATGGTTTTCCTCCGAAAAGAGACTGCGGAAGCGACCCTCTCCCCCTGGCCCTATCTGTATTTTGACGTCTTTTGCCGAAGATTTCCAGAAGTTTGCACCTCCAACCGGCGACAGCCTCAGACTGAACCTCCCGGTGGAATGTGGAGCCGTATTTCCAAACTTTACTATACGCAACCCCGTACGATTTGAAAAGACTTTGGCATTTACCCTCTTTAGACCATGGCTAACCATCTGTGTAACCAAGGAGTTGCCGTATTGGTAAACTCAGACCATACGATAAAGCTATGATCCCTCACCTGCTGAGTTACGATCTCCCACCTGCCTTACGCCGCTTCGCAATCGCGAAGTCAAGCGGTTTTGGCAAAAATGTTTCCTTTTCAGCAGTGCGCAGCTTGCCGCAAATCGACGTTTTCCGCCGCAAGGGTATCGGACCTCGAAGAACGGCTTCCTAAACGCGTTATCCATACAATAAGGAATCGCAATAATAATGAAGGGCGAGAATAATGAAGGGCGAGCCGGTTTGAATCAGAGTGACAAGCTGGATGGACACCGGATGTCCCTGCCCACCGATTCGCCTGCAAAGTTCGCACCTCTTTGATCTTGCGAACCCGGCCTCGGCAAATGCCAGATAAGCGTGCTCAGCGGATTTTGCCTGTAAAATCGAATTTCACGGGGCGAAGTGAGGCTTTTCGCTGGCTTTTTGCGACCGTTTTTGGCAGAATACAATCCAGGGGCGGCCGGAGCCACTTGGGAAGACCAACGTTTCCGCTCCGATGCGGGGAAACTATGCGACCAAGGTCGGCGGAGCCGCGCAATAAAGATCTAACAGGGCTATGGGGATAGAGTTTTCGCTAGTTAGGGGGGTTGACATGAGACGGTCTGGACGGTTCGCATTCACGCTCGTCGAGCTGTTGGTGGTCATCATCATCATCGCGATGCTTGCCGGGCTACTTCTGCCGGCGGTGGTTCGAGGTCGGGAGGCCGGGCGTCAGGCCCAGTGTACAAGCAACCAACATCAGATCGCCTTGGCAGTTCAACAATTTGAAAACGCTCGGGGATATTTGCCCGGCTTTATCGACAGTTTCGGTGGGGTCAATGAATTGAGCTGGATTACCATGCTTTTACCCTATCTTGGGGAGGAAGAACTGTGGAAAAAGTGGCGGGATCCCAACGTCACATTACCCACCAAATACCAAAATGCGCGTCCGGACTTGCCGGTCGTCAAATGCCCAAGTGACACCGGCTTAGGCCCCACGGAACTAAGTTACGTGGCAAACTGCGGACGGGCTGACTTGAACCCGAATGATCCGAATTATCCTCGCTTGGCCCGCGGCAGTGGCCTCTTCTTCGATCGCACGGGAAACTCGCCGGTAAAGATCCGAACCGAAATGATCCCCGACGGCGCCGCAAACACTATTTTGTTTACTGAGAATCTTCAGGCCACCTATTGGGCGCCGCCGCTGGATAGCAATGGGGCTTGGTATCCGCCGAAACCGGCTCATGTAGGGGTCGGTTGGGTGCTGGATTACGTGGGGGGATCTCTGGCGTCGCCGTGTTGGCCGATCAACAAGTGCCGCGAGGAGCCGCAGAACCCGATGTCTCCGGCCATCTATTTGGCCCGCCCCTCCAGCGATCACCCCGGCGGCGTGGTGATGACCTACGCAGATGGGAGACAACAGTTCTTCAACGAGGAGATGGACTACGGGGTATTCCAAAAGATAATGGCTCCGGATGATGCCAACGCCGGAATCCCGTAAGCGGTTTCGGTCTTCGGGCAGGAGTTGCTCAGAAACTGATCGTCAGTGCGGGTTATTAAAGGGATCCGCTGAGGCAAGGTAAATCCGCCAAGGCGAGCCAAAACATAACCCGGCGACCTCCGAAAGGAGATGGACAACGCTTTGGCCGGCAGGTGATCCCCTGCTGGAGCACCGTGCTTTTCAGGTATTCCCGCCTTTTTCGCCGGTGGCTTAGCCCGACACGAAATCCTGCACCAACGTCACTTCGCGAATCTGCTTGGTATCCGGTTCGAATACGCGAATTTTCACTTGAATCCCACGCAGCGGATAGGGATACGGGGGTGAGGTTTCGAATTCCGGCGGATCGTCCACAACGCCGTTGCCGTTATCATCGAAACCATTGGTGCCTAAATCGACCCGACCATCTTGAAACTGATCTTCCCCATCGTGTTCGTAGTAGAAAGACCACGTATCGTAAATCGCCGTGCCGTCGGGTAGCGGCACGTTTTGCTGGTCAACTTTGCTTAGGCCGGAGCGCAAATCCCCCGGGCCCCCGAACCACGAAAGTCCTCCATATCCCAAATCCACATACGCCCCGGTAGCAATTTGTATTTGTGGCCCAGTGCCAGGATAGCCCGGATCCCCAGGGTATAAAGCGATTCCGCCAGGACCCAAGATGATCGGCGCCCACGGATCCCAGGCCTTTATATCAAAACCGATAACATTCGTTAGGACCACCTCTGCGCCCACCCGGGGACCCTGAAAGTTCCCCAGCACACCGGTCATGGGATCGACAAGCTGCGGAGTCGACACGGTGCCCCAGCGGTGGGGGTCGGTCCAAAGATCGGTCCAGACTAGGCTTCCGCTCTCTGCCGCATCCTGAATCCCTGGTCGAGGACCTATAGGAACCTGCGTTGTGGATGTCCACATCATCCACGCCGGATGCGAACACTCCTCCAGGAGCGGCAATCCCAATAGCCCCCAAAAGCTGGCATCATACGGGAACAGCTGAGTGCCATGGACCCAGTGAGCAAAACGATTCCGGCGATTCGTCAAATCGCCGAGTGAATTCGGAACCCAACCCACTAAATTGGGATTGAACACGGGACGGACCGAAACATCGGCCAGATTGAAGATGCTTTGCCCGCCTAACTCGGCCAAGTCGATGACCCCGTTGGTGTTTGCATCGGTCAGACTCAAAACATGGGGAGCGACCAGCAAGACACGCCGATAAAGCGTCCGACCTCGAACAAACCAAGCCACCTCGGCCACGGGAGATTCTAAGCTGCCGGCCCCCGAAGCCAGCCGCCCAATGAACGGGCGATCCAGATTCCGAGTCGTAAACATCAAAATGTCATCGAAGTCCGTCACGGTGGAATCCGGCTCGCCCGTATCGGCATTTCGGGCAAACGAGCGTCTCATGGGGGGATTGGCAAGGTCGTTATGATCCCAAACCGGCGTGCGGACTCCTAATGGCCCCTCAATGTACTCGAAGTAACCCTCGTTAAATTCGGGCCGACGAGGCGGCGACATGGTCACGGTAACCCCCGCCAAATCCTTCTGAAGCAAATTGCGGGCAGCCCGGAGGCGGTCAGCGGTCTCCAAAATTGAGCGCGTATCGTTCATTGAGCGACTGATGGCCGCCAAAATCGCCATCACACTTGTCAACATAATGATCGATAAGGTGGTAGCGGTCAAAAGTTCCACAAGAGTAAACCCGCTTCTCCCCCTGCTCCGCCGGCTGCATAGATGCAAGCGAAGCTGACTAATTCGACTTGCCAACGGTTGCGTTCCCGGCATGAGATAAACTCCCCATCGCCTTGAGTAGGATGGTGTGCCCTCGGATGAAAGGCCCCCACATCTAATCTGACCTTTGTCGATCGAAGATGTCAAACGTTTTGCTGCCTTAAGCCGGCGTCAATGACTCACAATTTCACAAGTTGTGGAGTTAATTTCCGCGAATTGCCGGTAAAAAATTCGGCCGGCCCCGCCAAGAGGCGATTTTTTTCTTCTTTTTTTCTCTAAAATTTCCTCGAAATTTCCTCTTGCCTATTCTGGCATCGGAACAACCTGCGTATTGCAACATGCGGACTTCTTGCCTATTCCGGCGTCCCGACAGCTTCCATATTGCAACATGCGAACTCATTGCCTATTCCGGCATCCAAACCACCACGTGCTTACAGCAAGATCAGTGCCACTTTCCTAATCCGGCATCCGAATTGGCGGCCTATTCCCGCATCCGAATCCACGAATGCGGACAAAAAGCAGCACTTCAGATCCGAATTGGAGGCTGCACCCCCGATTCATCAAAAAGCAGATTCCTAAAGGGTGAAGTAACAACCTGAGGTTTACGAGAATTTGAAAACTGAGGTTTATCAGAATTAACAGAATTCAGGATTTCCAGAATTGAGAACAAGGCCACTGACGAGTGCAAACCGATTGAAGGATTCCACGCTTGTACCGAATCCCACCTTAACATCTGCCAGATTATAAGACAGATACCCCCTTGAATTGGACCAGGTCATACGGCGAAGATGTTGCGCCGACAATCTTTACTCTCAATTGAGATATTGCGCCGACAATCTTTCTCTCGATTTAGGCATTTCTCAGGCGCTCTTTCTCTCAGTTCAGCCTCAAAACTCTGCCCAACCCGGAAACCGGGGAAACGGGATGACGTCCCGGATGTTCCCCAAGCCGGTGATAAACTGTAGTGCACGTTCGACGCCTAGCCCGAAGCCGGAATGGGGGACCGTCCCATATCGCCGCAAGTCCAAATACCACCAGTAGTTTTGGGCCTCAAGACCTTGTTCGGCCATTCGCGCCTCGAGGATTTCTAGCCGTTCCTCGCGTTGACTTCCGCCGACGATCTCCCCCACCTTGGGAACCAGCACATCCATCGCTCGGACTGTCTTCCCATCGTCATTCAGTCGCATGTAAAAGGGTTTAATTTGCCGAGGGTAATCGTAAAGGATCACCGGTCCACGGAAGTGCTCTTCGGTCAAATATCGCTCGTGTTCGGCCTGAAGATCGCGGCCCCACTGGACGGGAAATTCGAATGCTCGGCCCGAACCCTGCAACAGTTCAATCGCCTCCGTGTAACTGAGCCGAACAAACGGACTTTCAATGATCCGCTCCAGCGTTTCGATCGCGGTAGGGTCGATCCGCTCGCGAAAAAACGCCATATCCTCCGGACATCGTTCGAGTACACGGCCGAATAAGTGCCGCAAAAACCGCTCTGCCAGCTCCACGTTATCTTCGAGCTCGAAGAAAGCCATTTCCGGCTCAACCATCCAGAACTCCGCCAAATGCCGAGTGGTGTTGGAATTTTCGGCCCGAAATGTTGGCCCAAACGTGTAGACCTTGCCCAACGCACAAGCGAGGGCCTCGGCCTCCAGTTGGCCGCTGACCGTCAGGTAGGATGGTCGATCGAAGAAATCCAGGCTGTAATCGATTTCACCGTTTCGTTTGGGCACATCGGCTAAATTAAGGGTGGTGACCTGAAACATGGCCCCCGCCCCTTCGCAGTCGCTCGGCGTGATAATCGGCGTGTGAATGTAGAGGAATCCCTCGTTTTGGAAAAACTCATGGATCGCCATGCACAGGCAGTTTCGTACCCGGGCCACCGCGCCGAAAGTATTGGTTCGCGGCCTCAGGTGGGCAATAGTCCGCAGAAACTCGAAGGAATGGTGTTTCTTTTGAAGTGGATAGCGCTCCGGATCGGCCCAACCGTAGACTATGATCTTATGAGCTAAAAGCTCTGTTGCCTGCTTGCTGCCCGGGGAAGCCTGCAAGAGTCCTTCCACCCGGATACTGCATCCTGCCCCTAACCGCCGGATTTCCGATTCGTAATTCTCCAGTTTTTGGTCCGCAATGATTTGAAGATTTTCCAGACACGACCCGTCGTTTAGCTCCAAGAAACTGAATCCCCCCTTCGAGTCGCGCCGGGTCCGCACCCAGCCCCGGACCACAACTTCTTTCCCGATCCAGGCAGGCGACCGGGCTTGGGCAACACTTAACTTTTGGCCCATGTCCCTCCACCTCCTCTTGAAAAGCAAGCGTCGGCGTACAAACGATTTCCCAAAGTGAACTCAAATCCCCTAACAATTTCAATCCGTGTTGGATCTTGCCCAAACGCCCCTCACACCGCGGAATATCAGTCTCCTACAAATCCCAAGCACCATTTGAAAGTAAATAATTGTTTTCATCTTTCCGTCATTTTGAGCATTTTCCAGTTTGAGCATCTTCGAGAAAGTCATTCCCCAATACCGGAAGGCTCCGCCGCGCGCGTGACGATTGATTTGACGCCGTTTATAACGTTTTGAAATTCCCGATCGCCCCGGCGGATTCCTCGCGGTTGAAAACTCGCGTGTACCGCTTTAAAAAGCAAATGGATTTAAAGAACTCGATGAATCATTTTGAATGAACCATGATGCCGTGCAGGAACTGCTGCGCAGTGCAGGTTTCCGTACCAGAGTTAGCATCCCGGCCGCCAGTAGTACCGCCCTTCTCGGGCAACTGCGCACAGCTCGGATTGGCCGGACGATACCAACACAATCGCGGCATCCTCTCGCGGCGGACGACCTCGACATGACTTCGGCAATTCTTCCGCATGGAGACCAACTCTCTCGCGGCTGCCCCCCTAGCTGGGTTTTACGCCGCTACTTTCGTCCTGGATCTGCACCGCCGAGACAAACAGCGACCGAATCGGTTGGATAACGCGCTTATGGATTTGAATGACCGAACCGATCGTCGCCACCACAAGTGCCGCCAAAAGGAGAAAATTAAACACCACCCGCCGCCAACCGCGACCTACCGCCTCGCCGATGTAAGCCCGCGAATTCTGAAGGACGAAAAACATTAGGTACGCAATCGGAAGCATCGTGAAACAGATGGCCGAGGCCACAATGGGAAACCAAATCACGCGATTGATATTGAAGACAACCCCCAATATTCCGATGACAGGAACCAGGGTAAATAGTCGATATCGTGCCACAGTATATTCTAGACCTAGCATCTCACAAACGGTGAATCCGCACACCACCATGTGGGCACTGATCGCCCCGCAGCACATCCCCAAAAGCCCCAAATCGAAGATGATTCGGCCTAATTTATCCCCCATGAGCTGAGCCAGCGACTGCGAGGCCTGTAGCGGGGACATCCCCACCTGAACGAACTCTTTATCGGGTTGGAAAACCCCCGAGACGGTCATTGCCAAAATCACCAACGACGTGACCAGCACAAATGGAATAAACATGGACATGACCAAGTCCCAACGGGCCAACGTCTTATGGGCGGGCCCCCAACCCTTCGCAAGAAGCGAATACGGATAAAGAAAGGTCATGTTGATTCCGACCGAGGCCCCCAGCATCCCCAACACCAGGGTCAATGAGTCGCGATGTTCGCTGGTCAAGCCCGGGGCATCGGCCACCTGGGGAATTCCGTACCAGCCGAAAAATCCCTTAAGAACCTCCGACCACTGTATCTTCCCCGCTTGCAGGATAACGACGGCACCAAACGATAGGATGACGAGCCCGATCACGCCCCGCAAAAACCATTCGTAGAATCTTATCCCGCGTGCATGGCTGCCATATCGCCACGTCGTCGTGATGTTGATGGCCAGAATGGCAAACCCGGTCAGCCAACTGACGAGCAGACCCAGCGAAGTGAGTTGGGTATCGGAGCCGGTTTTGATCTCCAGCGATGCCCCGGAAATCGTGGTGACCAAATCCCGCATGGCCCCCCCGGCCAAGGTATACTGGGGAAAATGCCAAATGATCGAGGCCACAATGGCCCCCAAAGCCCAGAGAAAAGCAAGCGGCATTCCCAGTTGTCGCCCGAAGCCGCGATACGGCCGCTCCCCCGTGGTGAGCACGATGTTGGCCAAAGCCGCCATCATGCATACGCCCAAAAACATCGCCACCGGCTGAACCCACAGGAGCTTGTAGCCGAACGAAGCGCCGGCCATCACGGAGGCCGAAGCACTTCCTGCGCCCAAGGTCATGGCACTCTGCAATAGCCCGGGACCGGTGCGCTTCAAATATCCCCAAAACCGTCGCGAAGCCGGCTGCTGTTCCAGCTCGCGGAGTTCCTGGATTTCGCGCTCCAGCTTCTCCGGGTCCCACTTGGCGGTCATGGGCAGGCCCTTTGTGGCAGTCGTCATGCTCAGCTCCCTTTTTCGATGGCGAAGTTATTAAACGCGTATTTATGGGCGAACAATACTCGCCGTTTACCCGGCAAAAACGCTCACTACTACTACTTATTAACGTTCCTTCTACTTATTAACGTTCCTTCTCCTTGTTGATGCAAACCGCCCCCTCAGCTCCTCGATCTTGTCCCCTCAGCTCCTCGATCTTGTCCCCTCAGCTCCTCGATTTTGTCCCCTTAGCTCCTCGGTCTTGCCCCCTTAGCTCCTCGGCCTTGCCATTATGGCACGAGGATTTTTGGGGTCCTACCATCTTGGCCCCCGTCCGGATATTCCCCCCATATTTTCCCAGAATTTTCCTCACATTTTTCCCCGAAAAGCTGCCCTTCTTTCCTGAGAACCTGCCGTTTTCCCGCAAATCTCTCTTTTTTCCCACGAACCTTGCTCTTTTCCTGCGAGCGTTGCTTTTTGTTGGGAGCCTACCGATTTTCGCGGGAACCTCCCTTTTTTCCCGACGACCTCCCTTGACGCTAGGACCCATCTTCCGTCTGCCGCCCCTTGTTTGAAAATTTGCACCTTCGTTTAGGGCAGTGAAACCTAGCGAATCCAGGTTGGAATTTGTAGCGTCGAGTGTTTGGGGTTGCCCAAATCAACCGACAAGTTCCGGTTCTGCCACGCGGGGCGTCAATTCGCCGTCGACTGAAGTGCAGGTGGAAGCTCCTTTTCCACCGGTAGTTCGCCCGACGAGAGGCGTCCTCCTGATTCCAGAGGGCTCCCGCCGGGAGAAAGGGGTCAATCTGAAAGCAACGGCTCAGTTTGAAAGTAAGAGCCCTGCCAACACCCCCAAAATTTGGGGCAAATCGAGCACACAACGATGGGGGAGCAAAACCGCAGCATTATGCGAAAATAATTTCCGCGACGAAAAACCGCACCAAGCGATCCTTGTAACGAAGCCGAACCACCAAATCTCCAAAAACAAGCGAACTTCAAACCACTTGGGTGAAATTCTTGGGCCACCAGTTCAGTGAAATCCTTTGGCCGCTAGCCATCTTTCGGCATCTAGTGCCGCCATGCAACCGGAGCCCGCCGCGGTCACCGCTTGGCGATAGTAATCGTCGGCGACATCACCGGCAGCAAATACTCCTTCCAAGCTGGTATGGGTACGGAAGGGGGTGGTCCAGCGAATGTATCCTTTCTCGGTCAGTTCTACCTGACCCTGCAAAAACTTGGTGTTTGGGGTATGACCGATTGCCAAAAAGACCCCCGCCGCCTCTAACTCCAGCGGAGCCTGACCGACGGTGCTGGCCAAACGTACCCCGGTCACCCCACGCTGATCGTCCCCCAAAACCTCCTCCAGCACGCGATTCCACAAGAGCTCGATTTTCGGATTTTTCATGGCCCGCTCCGCCATGATCTTCGAAGCCCGAAGCTGATCGCGACGGTGGACCATGTAGACCTTGGAGGCAAACTTGGTCAGATACGTGGCTTCTTCCACGGCACTATCGCCGCCACCCACCACCACAAGGGGTTGATTCCGAAACCGCGGCAACGCACCGTCGCAGACTGCACAGGCGCTTACCCCGCGATTCTTGAACCGTTCTTCGCTGGGAAGTCCCAGGTAATTCGCCCTGGCCCCGGTGGCAACAATGACCGCGAGCGATTCATACGTCTTCCCGTCAGATGCACGCAACTGGAACGGATGCCGCTGGAAATCAACCTCCACAATATCCTCGGTAATCACCCGCGTGCCGAAATTCTTCGCCTGTTGCCGCATCAATTCCATAAGGATCGGCCCGGTCACTCCGTGCGCTTCATGCGGCGGCAACATCGCGAGTGTCTCCGGCGGTAACGCCGTTTCCAAATATCCTCTGAGGTCTCCCGCGGGAAACCCCGGGTAATTCTCCACTTCCGTGGTCAAAGCGAGCTGACCGAGCGGCAGGGTTCCGGCAAGACGATTCTCTTCGGTAATCGCCCCCTCGAAAACCAAAGGTTCCAAGGCCGCACGCGCTGCGTAGATGGCGGCCGTCCAAGCTGCCGGCCCACTGCCGATAATGATGACCTTTTCCGCCACAACAAGTCTCCCTCAAGCCTTCATCACTTCAATGAATGTCACGCGAAGCCGATCAAAAAGCTCCTTAGACTCAGCTTGACCCAATCTCAATGGCCAAGCCTTGGAAGCTCCGCCACCAACACGTGTAATACTCCGCCATGTGCCCCTGCAATACTCCGCCGATTACCCATCCTTACTCCATCGCATCGCTCCATCGCCTTAGCTCCGACAGCCCCTCACTCAGCCCTCACCGTAATCGCTCCAAGATGTGGTCCCCCACACGAAGGGCATTCGCCATCGCGGTAAGCGAGGGGTTTACGGCCCCCACACTCGGGAAAAAGCTCGTATCCACGACATACAGATTACCGAGTTCATGAGCCTTGCAATTGGGATCGAGCACGGAAGACTGCGGATCGCGGCCAAATCGGCAAGTACCCGCCTGGTGTCCCACGGCACTGACCGGGATGCGACGCACCGCGAAGAGATTGCGGTGAAAAAACCCGCGTTTTGCCGCGATTTCATTCAAAACTGCTTTCAGCTTGGCTTGTAACCGCAGCATGGCTTGCAGATTATTGGGGCGGTAGCTGAGGCGTATTCGACCCTCTTTTGTTAAAGTGACGCGATTGTTCGGATCGGGCAGGTCCTCACTGAAGAGGGCAAACTCCAGACCGTGAGCCGCGGCGAATTTCAAGACACTTCGCGGAACCAGCGGAGCCCCCTCCGCCCGAAGCACCTGCCAGTTGGTCTTATCCAATAACTGGATATTGCCCATGGGAAATTCGAAGCCTGCCGTGCCGAAATAAAAATCGTTCAGGCCCAGCGTCTTCTGGAACCGGGAAGTATTTCGCCGAATCGAAAAAGCGACCAACACGGCAATGTTGTGGTACATGTAATTGCGGCCGAGTTGGTCGGAACCATTGGCCAGACCACGCGGATGCTTGTCATTGGCCGAAGAGAGCAAGATTCTCGCGGAATTCGCGGCCCCGGCCGAGACCACCACAATATTTCCTTGAAAAGCCTCCTCTTGGCCTTCGTGTCGGGCAATTACCCGAGTCACTTCCCGACCGGAGGGACTGGTCTCGAGACGCACAACTTCGTGATGAGTCAGAAGCTGGACGTTCGGGTATTCCAACGCCGGCCGGACGCCAATCACTTCCGCATCGCACTTGGCTTGAACCAAGCACGGGTAGCTGGAACAGATCTCGCAGCGAATACAGCGGCTATGCTCAAGCCGCTCATCATCGAGCATCACCCCTAAGGGCATGGGAAAAGGATGGTAGCCGAGCTGCCGAAGATCTTCCGCCAACTCTTCAATGAGCGGGGCGTGACGAGCCGGCGGAAAAGGGTAAGGTCCCGAGGCCGGGGGTTCTGTCGGATCAACCTGCCGCTGGCCATGCACCTGATAGAGCCGCTCCGCCTCCGTGTAATAAGGCTCCAAATCCTCATAAGAGATGGGCCAAGCCGGCGAAATCCCCCCATGATGATGGAGAACACCGAAATCTTCCTTTCGCAAGCGGATGAGAGCGACCCCGTAAACCTTGGTGGCCCCTCCTACATAGTAGTACACGTCCGGTCGAAAGGGGCGATCCTTCGCGTCGTACCAAATGTCTCGCGATATATACCGGCGCCGCAGCCACACCTCGGTGTGGTCGAAATTCTCCCGCTCTCGGGGCAGAAAACCCCCTCGCTCTAAAAGGAGAATCTTTTTGCCCGAAGGGGCCAACCGCCGGGCCAGTGTACCACCTCCGGCACCCGTGCCAATGATAATGACATCAAACTGACGTTCGGCATTCATCTTTTGTTCAAGGCATTCTTTACGCCGATTCGATCCCGGAATCAAAGTTTACTCTCAAAGAATTGACATCCGTCTTCCTAAGGAAAGATCCGCGTCCTTTTCAGTCAGCGATCTTCGTTGACGATTTCAACCGGCCTTACGCGCGATGTTGCCAACGGCAAACCGGAGCCATGCTCGATGATTCGATTGTTCCTCGCACACCAACCCCCCGGTAAACAAGGAGGTTTGAACCGCGCGTTATTACCTCGTCATTCGTGGATGCGTCACCTCAGTAATCGCATCATTGGATTCGACTGAATTGATTCGACAATAATTACTGAATTGATTCGACAATAATTAAAATTGATTTCGACATTAACTAATTCGACATGAACCGCCTTACTTCGATCACTCCTCTGCTTACACGGCCGAAAGACGCCGGTTAACCGTTGCCACCGGCGACCAAGCCCTCCCAGGCCCCCATGCTTCTCCATCGCTTTGATGGACCCCGTACGCGGTTTAGGCATTTAGCTTGGATTCATCTTTTAGCCTCCATTCATCTTTAATCTCGATTCATGTCAGGCATGACCAACCGGGAGGAAACCTCAAAAAGCTTATTTCGGCACTTCAAGGTAGGCAATTTCAGACTCCGGGGGAAGGGAGTGCCCCGTCGGCGTAAAGAAGGATCTATCCCGACGCGAAGTCGTATTAATCCGAAATGCAGCTTATGGTCCGAAATGCACCTCCTCCGTAAGGCCTTTGTTGGTAAAGAAATGCTGCGCGAATGTCGACCAAAAAATCTCGTGTGCAAGAGCGAAACGCGATTTCTGTCGGACCCTTGACGAAACAAGGTACCCTTGCCGTGCACAACCTGGTCCGAGTTAGCCCATATTTTGCTAAAAAAGTTGTTCAGGAAAACCCTAGACATATCAGAAACTTGAAGGAGCTTCCCGATTTCAGGTTGCCGCAGCGGCATTTCCGTGTCATGATGAAGCGGCCGATCGCCGGGACGGGGTGGCAAGCTCAACCGTCGGCATTGGGGGAAATGACCGATGATTCAACGGTTCCTCAGTCGTTACCTTCTTCTGTTTCTGATTGGTCTCAGTCTCCTTGCTTTCTTCTGGGACATTTTTTTTCGTGCCATCCCGGATCCTTTTTTGGTGAGCCGGGAATATCTGGAATATCTTTTTTGCCTCACCATGCTCGCGGTCGGATCCCTCCTACCGCGAGACGAAATAACGCAAATTCGTCGGCAATGGGGGATGGTGTTCGTCGGGACCGCCCTACAATACTCGGCCATGCCCCTACTAGCGTATTGGATCGGCCGGGCTTTTGGCTTTGAGGGCAAGATGATGGTCGGGGTGATGATCGTGGGGGTTGTCCCGGGGGCTATGGCATCGAATGTATTGACCCTAATTGCGCGGGGACACGTCAGCTATTCGGTCAGCCTCACCACTACCGCCACGCTTTTATCGCCCCTGGTGGTTCCCGCTTTGCTGTATTTGGGATTACGACACTGGGTGCCTGTACCGTTAGGAGAGACTGCCTGGACGTTGACCTGGACGGTAGTGATTCCTGTTATTGTGGGCTATTGTTTGTCGCAAAGCTGGCCTTTATGGCGAAGGTTGGCCCAGCATATTGCCCCAATAGTGGCCCACTTGTCAATCCTCTGGATTATCGCGGTAGTGGTGGCTGCTAATCGTCACCGGCTCGAGACGATGGACGGATTGCTGCCGCTTGCCTTGGTGACGATCAACTTAGGTGGGTATGCAACGGGTTTTCTGGGAGCTTTACTCCTGAAACTGCCCAACAAGATGCAGCGGGCATTGACACTAGAAATTGGTATGCAAAATGCAGGGCTGGGTGCCATCTTGGCCAGCCGGCTATTCGGGGTAGAGTCCGAGGCGGCGATGGCACCCACTATTTACGCCTTCGCCTGCATGTTCACAGGTACCGTATTGGCGAGGATTTGGGCAGAAATCCCAACAGCGACCGAGACCGTGCCAAACGGCCCCCCGGCGGAGGCTGCCCAGGCTATCCTTTCTTCCGCCCCACCCGGCGTTGGGGCGGTTTCCGTCCTTCCGTCCAATCCGGGCGATCAAGGTCCGGCCTTTTGGGAAAGCGAGCAAAGGCCCCAGTCCGGGCTCGAACCGCAGAGCTAACTAACAATTTGGCCGGTCACCGCTTTCTTGATCCCTACTATTATTACCTTGTCTTATCTTTGTGTTGTTGAAATATCAGCGCAAGCTTATGGCAATCCTGTCAAAGTGTAAGTTTTCTTATCTCACTCTTAATGCTGCTAAGCTATTTAATCCTGCTAAGGTATAAGCTTCTGCCGATACCGTTGAGCTATAAGCTTCCCAGTCGAAGCGATTTAAAGATCACTGTCTCTATCGAGATTGCATTGATTTGTATTGGTGAGGGTTATCCTCGCGCCAGTTGGTCGCTGGGGAGTATTGCAGCCTTACATCGAACCCACGAAACGACGATAAGTTCGCGTCCTCAGATGCTTATCTAGAGACGAAATGCTTACCTAGAGACGAAATGCTTATCTAGAGACGAAATGCTTATCTAGTATCTAGAGACGAAATTCTCACATCCTGAAATGCGCGCATAAATTGGGCGCTCCGTGAGCCGACTTGCCGTTAATTATCCGGCCCGCACAGGCGACAATTTCATCTCTTTGTTTGTAATCTTGGTAATGGGTCTGATTTGAAGGAATTTTTCGTGTGCTTCGTGATCTCTTCAGGTCTTGTCGCCTTGACCAAAACTGCTGTTCCCGACTCTCACGAGTGTTTCGCACTTGCCGCTTCCGAAGCGTGGAGACATTCGAATCAACGGAGCCGGATCACATAGCGCAATAGTTGCTGCCGCGGAATTGTGGACACTTCCCATGATGCACAGCTACGATGGGGTTATTGATGCGACTTGGCGCAACCGAAGCATGGGACAAAATCAAAATTCCACCAAGCTTTAAGATTAGTGGTGTTATAAGTGTAATGGTATTTGCTACTTAAGCTGACATTCCGTCCGGCTTAACTCAGACCGAAGTTTGCTTTAAATCGGAAGCGAACCTTTGCCGATTGCCGATCCAAACCTTGGCCCATAGAATCCCTATCCTAGCAGGAGATTTTGGGCTGCGGAGGGTGTGCCGGTGGGAGAGACAATCTTTTGCCACGAATTTCCGAATGGGTTGGTGCTGATCGCCGAGCCAATGAGTTGGCTCGAATCGGTGACCTGCGCCATCCGTATTCCGGCTGGGAGCATTTACGATCGGGAAGATCTTCCGGGGTTGGCAGCCTTTAGCCAAGAATTGACCCTGCGGGGTGCAGGCGGGCGAGATTCTCGCAAGCTGATTGAGGATCTCAACAAGCTGGGGATCCACCGCGTGGAGGATGTATCCTCGGCCCACGCCAAATATGCTGCGAGTATGGTGGCCTCGAAGCTTCCCGCGGCCCTCGCCATTTTGGCGGATATTGTCCGGCGCCCCCACCTGCTGGAAAAAGAAGTTGAACCCATCCGGCGGGGTCTCCTACAGGATTTGCAAGGGGTCGAGGACGAACCTTTGGAAAAATTGGGGCGTGAATTGCGACGCCGCTACTATCCTAGTCCCTGGGGTAGGCCTTCGGATGGTGAGGAATCCGGAATCGAGCGGATTCAACTGAAGGACGTTCAGGAGTTTCATGGCCGGCACTACCAACCCAATAAGACGATTATCTCGATCGCCGGGCGGTTTGACTGGTCGTTTGTGGTCGATTTAGTGGGGGAACTTTTCGGCGATTGGCCGGCCGGTGAGCCCCCGCCCGTGAAAACCGTCAATCATCAATCCAAATACGGGCACATCCCGTTTGCCTCGCAGCAAGTGCAGATTGGGATTGCTTATCCTTGCGTTCCTTATCGGCATCCGGATTATTTCGTTGCTTCGGCGGCTGTTGGGGTGCTTGGGGGCGGAACGAGTGCCCGGCTTTTCATGGAGGTCCGCGAGCGCCGCGGGTTGTGCTACAGCGTATACGCGACTTATCACACGCTCCGTGATTGGGCCGGGGTTTTTTGCTTCGCCGGTACGACGGCCGAGCGAGCCCAGGAAACTTTAGACGTGCTTCTGTCGGAAATTCGGCGGTTGGGTGAGGGAATTCGGCCTGATGAACTCCAACGCCTGAAAGCACGCATCAAAAGCGGGCTGGTCATGCTCCAGGAATCCAGCGCGGCACGCGCGATGTTCATTGCGCGGGATTGGTACCATCTTGGTCGTGTCCGAAGCGTCTCGGAATTAAGCCGCATGGTCGATGAGCTGAGTTGCGAAGGCATCAACGACTATCTCAAACGCAACCCTCCCGGCAATTTCACGATTGTCACCGTCGGACCGCGCGAGTTGGAGGTTCCGGATGGCGTTTTATAGGCATCAGTTGGCCAATGGCTTGCAGATTGTGGCTGAGTGTCATCCTGAAGCCTACACGGCCGCGATCGGGTTTTTTGTCCGCGTAGGATCTCGGGACGAGCCGCCCCAGTGGGCAGGCGTGAGCCATTTTTTGGAGCACATGGCTTTCAAGGGGAGCGAAGGCCGAACGGCGGATGAGGTCAATCGATCTTTCGACGAAATCGGGGCCCATTACAACGCCTTTACCGGGCAGGAGTCGACGGTTTTTTATGCGGCCATCGTCCCGGAGTATTGGCCGCAGGCACTAGAGCTTTTAGCCGACTTATTGCAGCCGGCCTTTCGCGAGGAAGACTTCGAGCTGGAGCGAAAGGTCATCCTCGAAGAAATCAGCATGCACGAGGATGAGCCGCCTTTTGGTGCGGACGACAAATGTCGCGAGGTATTTTTCGGCTCCCATCCGTTGGGTCATTCCGTGCTGGGGAGTCTCACGACCATCGGCGCCTTAACCCCCGGCGACATGCGGGAGTATTGGCGGAAGTTTTACTCGGCAGACAACATCACGCTGGCGGGGGCAGGGCGGATCGACTTCGATCAATTAGTCGCCGAGGCCGACAAATGGTGCGGCAAATGGCCTTCGGGGCAGGTCAGCCGTCAGGTGAGTTCCCCGGACGGGGCCAGCGGTTGGGTTGTTCTTTCTAAACCCACGGCGACCCAGGAATATCTGGTGCACATGACGAAGGGCCCGATGGAGGATGACGATTTTTTTGCCGCATCCCTTTTGGCCTCAATCGTGGGCGATTCGGAAGGAAGCCGCCTTTTTTGGGAGTTTGTCGAGTCTGGCGAAGCCGAAAATGCCAATCTCCGTTACCTCGACTACGAGGACACGGGGATATTTATCACGCACATGATATGCGATCCGGGGCGGGCTCAGCGAAATCTCGATCGGCTATTTGAACTTTACCAGCAGCTCGTGCGGGAAGGGATTACCGAGGACGAGCTGCTCCAGGCCAAAAGCAAGGTAAGTTCGGGGATCGTCTTGGCCAGTGAGCGGCCGCGAAACCGACTTTTTGCCGTGGGGGGCGAGTGGCTTTATCACAAGCGCTACCGCTCGGTTCGGGAGGTTTTGGACAAGATCGCAGCGGTAACTCGAGATCAAATTTGCGACATTCTCCAGCGTTTCCCGCTGAACACGGGGACGCTGGTAGCTATTGGACCGTTGAATGAACTATCTCGCCCCGAAGCAATGGCCGCAAAAACGGAGGATGGTCGGCAGTTTGTGCCCAGGTCAGAAAACCGTCATAGCGTACCATGAAATGCGTGGATTAAAAGTCGTTAAATGCGTGCAGTAGAATTCGTGCATGCTGCGTTTTGGAGGGATGTGCCGTTCCGGAGGAGGCCGCGTTTTCAGAATGATCCGCAATATTCCCTCCGCGAAGGAAAGGCGAATAAGCGGTAGTTAAAGCAGCAGTTGGAAAGCACGAGGGCCGGGGCATCGTCGGCTAAGGGATGGCTCGACAAAACACAATATGATGCGACAAAAAATATGATTTATGATGCGACAAGCCGGTGGAGGGTTTGACACCGCAGGAGAGGACTCTAGAGATCGGGAAAGCGGTAAACGGAGTAGATTGTCACGGACTTGAATTCCCCGGTCGACCGCCCGGTTGCCTGTTATGGTGCTTGGCAGGAGAAATCCAGGGCTTCGTGGACCGGTGGATTGGAGCGATTTTTGATCCGGTTGCAACTTAAAGCCGGTTGCAACTTTAAAGAGGGCTCGTTGAATCTCGTAGGAGACATCCGATCGTGGAGCAGCCGTTGACGGATCCCGGAGCACCGGTAGGTACCGAACCGAATGAGGTCCCCACCGGAAGACTCGTCTTAATCGGGCTTTTCGCCGCACTGGGGGTCTTCGTGATCATTCTTGGGCTTTTGGTCTTGTTCTACCGGGCTGAGGCTCGCTTGGAGCAGGAGCGACACTTCGGCGTGCCCTACACAGAGGTCGAAAACCTCGTAGCCGAGCAGCAAGCAACGCTTGTAGAATACCGATGGCTGGACCAGGAAAAAAATATCGTGGCCATCCCCATTGATCGGGCCATGGAAATCGTGGTTCGCGAACTTCAGGCACAGCAGGCTCGGGAGCCCAAAACCTCCGAATAAACCGGCTTTTTTCGGTGAGGAAGATCATGAGTGAAGCTCGGGGGTCAGCAGGGGTTTTAGGCCATCGGGTTTATAAACTTTGCCGTCGCGATCGAGATCGGGTAAATCTGCACGAGGGAATCATGAGTCATCTCTCCATGAACTTTGCCGGTCGATGCGATCGCAAAAGGCCGGCGAAGGGCTCCAGGAAATTTCCGGGGGTTACTTGGGTGTTGATGGCGGCGATCCTTTCGACCTTGTTCGTTTTGCCAGCGTGGGCTCAACGGGTAGAGCCGGCACCGGGAGAGCTTCAGAACGTGGGGGTGACGGAACATCTTGGAGCTCAGGTGCCCCTGGAGCTGCCCTTCCGCGATAGCAGCGGAAGGGCCGTGAAGTTGGGCGACTTCTTCGATGGCCAGCGGCCCGTGGTGTTGACCCTCAATTACTCCAATTGTCCGATGCTCTGTAGCTTGCAATTGAACGGGCTGGTGGACGGGTTAACCGGACTGAGTTGGTCGGTGGGAAACGAATTTCGGGCGGTTACGGTGAGCATCGATCCAAAAGAATCCCCGGAGCGGGCCCAATTGACCAAACAAAAGTACCTGAAAATGTACCGGCGTGAGGGGGCGGCTTCCGGTTGGCATTTCTTAGTGGGTGAGGAGCAGCACATTCGGCGCCTGGCCGACACGGTAGGTTTCGGGTATGCCTATCTTGCCGATCAAGATCAATACGCCCATGCGGCGGTGGCGATGATCTGCTCGCCGGACGGACGTGTTGCGCGATATTTGTATGGAATCGAATACCCGCCGCAGACGCTCCGATTGGCTCTGGTCGAAGCCGCGGAAGGAAAGATCGGCACGACACTCGACCGCTTTCTGCTTTATTGCTTCCATTATGATGCAAGCGAGCGGCGATACGTCCCAACGGCGCAACGGATCATGCGTATAGGGGGTGTTGCCACGTTGATCGCTGTAGCGGGGATTCTTTTGGTCTTTTGGCGGCGAGAACAAAAGCGGCGGAGCCGAACGAGCGAGGCAACGGCCTTGGGCGACGCCGAATCGGCAGAGCCGGGCAGCGGACAGAGCTGAGACCTTCGGCCCTGCTGGCGTAAAATCTTCGGCTTTGACGGCACTTCGCTTTGCGTAGATTTTGCCGGGAATGAAGCGGAGATTGAGCGGGGAATTCATTCGCCGGGATTTACCGGGAATAGCGCGCAAATTAACCGGCATTTGCGGGGAGTAACTCGCAAACTAATGGGGATAAGTCGGGAAGAGGAATAAGTCGGGGATTAAGGGGATTATCCAGGGCTCATTTCCAGAGGGAGAGCAAGATCCGGCAACCCGTCTAGTTGGGAAAAAATATCCGGAGGGGTGCCGATTTAAGTGGCAAAAAGGGCGAAGCGAAGCTTAGCGAGCTCGAACTCCGCTCATCAAACCGAGACCTAAAGTGTTTTGGTTTTGATCATGAAACGATTGACGGGAGAGCGTCGGCTCCTATGCCCCAGAATTGCCCCGGCGCGACTCGCCACCTACTGGGATTTAGTGGGATTTAGATTTAATTGGGCAAAGTGACGACTCTGGAACTTCGAGGGTTCGGCTCGAATCGACTCATAGATCAAATTTGTGACTGGCGGACGGCACCCATGGTCAGCCTTGGGCAGATTAATCTTGAGAGGATCGGTCTATTGGCGCAGGAGGCTGGATCGTTTTGGCTTCCGCCGCGGGCATCGACCACTGCTTCGATTGTCGATCAGGCGTTCTACCTTCTGCTGGTTATCTCGACTTTTTTCTTCACCCTCATCGTGGTGTTGATGAGTGTGTTTGTCGTTTTGTATCGACGGCAACCTGGGGCCGAGCCGGGGCGGGCCCCGAGTCACAACCCCCTGCTGGAGATGGTCTGGACGGGAATCCCCGTCGCGATCGTTGCGGTGATTTTTTACGTGGGATTCGTGGGCTATATGGAGCTGCGGAGTGCCCCGCGGGAGGCGTACGAAATCCGCGTCAAAGGGCAGAAATGGCAGTGGTTTTTCACCTATCCGAATGGCCACGTCGATAGTGATTTGCATGTGCCGGTCGATCAGGCGGTCCGCCTCACGCTTACCAGCGAAGATGTCATTCACAGTCTATTTATTCCCGCCTTTCGGGTAAAAATGGATTTGGTCCCGGGACGATACACCACGGCTTGGTTCACCGCCACCCAAGTGGGTGAATTCGATCTTTATTGTGCGGAATACTGCGGAACCGGCCATTCCGATATGTTGGCGAAAGTAGTGGTCCATCCGCCGGGCGAGTTCGAACAGTGGTTGGCTACTGCCTCGGATTTTCTCAAAACAATGAGCCCTGCTGAAGCCGGCGAACTGATTTTTCGGCGGCGGGGATGCGGCCAATGCCACTCGACCGATGGCACTGCGAAGATTGGTCCAACGTTGAAGGGACTATACGGCGAGCAAGTCCGCTTGGCCGACGGCAGCACGGCCGAGGCTGAGGACAACTATATCCGTGAATCCATTTTGGAGCCCAACGCGAAAATTGCCGCGGGTTATCAACCGGTCATGCCGACCTATAAAGGATTGCTAAAAGACGAGGAAATCACGGCTTTGATCGAGTACATCAAGTCGTTGAAGTGAGCGGAGTATTTCGGCAAATTTGCGCGTGAACAAAGCGAATGTGCTCCTCGGCATGGGCGACTTGATTCGGCAATCCTTGATTTGGCATTGGAAGGAAAAGAGGCAACAAAGAAAGTCAAACAGAAGGTTGATTCCGCGGCCAAAACACGGGCAAATGGAAGGCTTATCCGGGCGGAATCCTCCGAGTGCCTCGGCTGATTTTACCCATCAAGCTGCCTCGATGGTGACGCTTTTCGGATGCATTTCCGTCAGGGGAGGTAGGTTTCCTTTAAAGAGAACGCTCCGGCGCGAACGGTTTTGTTTAACCGAAAAGTTTCGACGAGCGCTCGGTGTCATAATCCTGCGTTTTCAACTGGGCTCATTGCCCCGAGCGAGCGCAGGCCTCCAGGGGTTTGGGAGAAAATAAACAGAAAATAAATCTGCCAGTAAGGCTGGCAAATAAAATAATGGGATGCCGGGTTTCGGATCCCCGTTGAAACCGGGCCGATTTGAAATCGATCACTGCACATCGGTGGAGTTACGTGTTTGAATTTCTGTTTCTGTGTGAATAGCGGTTCTAGAGAGAAGTCTCGATCGTTCGAGTGAGTTTATGAATCCTTCCAGTTCTGTCGAATCTATCAATACACTTTCGGCTGATGAGTCGAGCCGAACTTCCGCTACCGGTTCTTCCGCCCGGAGTTACTTGGTGGATCCGCCGGGGGTGTGGTCCTGGATTGTGACGTTGGACCACAAGCGAATTGGGGTGCTGTATTTGGTGTCGATCTTGGCGGCCATGGCCCTGGGGGGGCTTTTCGCCATGTTAATCCGGGCAGAATTAGCACTGCCTGGGCCGACCATTATGGGGAAGGATGCCTATAATCAGATGTTCACCCTCCACGGAGCGGTGATGATTTTCCTTTTTTTGATTCCGGGCATCCCCGCCGCTTTAGGCAACTTTGTGTTGCCGATCATGCTAGGGGCGAAAGACGTCGCCTTTCCGCGGCTTAATCTTTTTAGCTATTACCTCTGGCTTGTCGGTGCTATTTTCTTCCTGCTTACACTTCTTACCGGGGGGTTAGACACCGGCTGGACATTCTACGTGCCTTATGCCACTTCCACGGATACGCGGGTTGTGACTGCGGCTTTGGGGGCCTTTATCCTGGGGTTTAGCTCGATTTTTACGGGCCTGAACTTTGTGGTCACCGTTCACACGATGCGTGCCCCGGGGATGACCTGGATGCGGATGCCGCTTTTTATCTGGGCGCTATACGCTACGGCGATCATCCAGCTTCTGGCCACGCCGGTGCTGGGAATCACGCTGCTTCTGATTGCGGCCGAACGGCTGGTGGGAATTGGCATTTTCGATCCGCAATTGGGGGGCGACCCTGTACTGTTTCAGCACTTCTTTTGGTTCTATTCTCATCCGGCCGTGTACATCATGATTTTGCCGGCCATGGGGGTGGAAAGCGAACTAATCTCGGTGTTTAGTCGGAAGCGGATTTTCGGATATCAGTTCATCGCCTTCTCGAGCGTGGCGATAGCCCTTTTGGGGTTTTTGGTCTGGGGGCACCACATGTTTACCTCCGGGCAATCGAAGTTGGCCAGCATGATTTTCAGTGCCCTGACTTTTAGTGTGGCGATTCCCTCGGCCATCAAGGTTTTCAATTGGATTGCCACGATGTACAAGGGGGCGATCATTCTGAGCACCCCGATGTGCTATGGGTTGATGTTCATCTTTTTATTTGGGTTGGGGGGACTTACCGGGCTATTCCTGGGGACCCTTTCCGTGGATGTCCATTTGCATGACACCTATTTTGTGGTGGCGCATTTTCACTACGTGATGTTCGGCGGCACGTTTGTGGCATTCTTGGGTGGATTACACTATTGGTGGCCGAAGATCACAGGGCGAATGTATAACGAGAATTGGGGAAGATTCGCAGCGTTGCTAGTCTTCGCGGGCTTCAATTTGACGTTTTTCCCGCAGTTTATCCTCGGCAGCCGCGGGATGCCGCGTCGCTACTATGACTATAGTCAGATGCTCGAGCGATTTCCCGAGTTTGCCACCTATAATCTGCTTTCGAGTGTGGGGGCCGCGCTTTTGGCCGTGGGGTTAGTGGTGGTCGCGATCTACCTGGCGGCTTCGCTGCTCAAAGGGGCCCGGGCGCCGGCGAACCCTTGGGGCGGAGCCACCCTGGAATGGGCGTGCCCCTCGCCCCCACCGAAGGAGAACTTCCTCGTGCAACCCCGTGCGACCGATCCTTACGACCTGACGCAGCTTGAATACCGAGGTCCTCACGAAGGTTATTCTTGGAAGTCGACACGCGAATTCAAACAACCCGCAACAGTTTCCTCTCATTCCTCCCATTAAAGACGGGGGAAGGCAGACCCGCATTTCAACATTCGTGGGAGAGGCTTTTACCCTTGGAGGGAATCGAGTCAAAAGTCGCCGACTTGCAAATGGTTTAGATGGCTATGTCGACTGACGCGAAGACGGACGCCGCCCAGCATACCGAGGCACACCACTCGAGTTTCCTGGCCCATCATTTCCACTCGCCGATTCAGCAATTTGAGGCGGGAAAATTGGGCATGTGGATCTTTCTTTTGACGGAGATACTGCTTTTCGGCGGCCTTTTTTGTGCCTACGCCGTGTATCGGGCCAATCGTGCGGAGATTTTTCATTTCGCCTACTCGCAGAAATGGCTCGATATCAGAATTGGTGCGATCAACACCTTGGTGCTCCTGCTCAGCAGCTTGACGATGGCCTGGGCAGTACGCTGCGCCCAATTGGGTAGGCAGAAAGGCCTCGTGGTGCTGCTGAGTGTGACCCTGGCCTGCGGGGCCATCTTTTTGGCCAATAAGTATGTGGAGTACAAACATAAATGGGAGGAAAAGTTGCTCCCGGGCAAATACTTTCATCCCGAAAAGCTTGCCGAACATTCAGGCGCAAAACCTGCGTTGTCTGCCTTGGCCGGGCCGGGGGAGATTGCTGGCGTGCCACCGGTCGCTTCCGGGTCGGAAACTCGGTCGCAACAAGGAGAAAATCCGCTGCAACAAGGAGAGAATATGCCGGCAAGCGGAGCGGAGCGGCCACCGGCGCCGCAAGAGCCGGTTGTTTCGGGGATGGCGAGCCATGATTCGGGGAATCACACACCGCCCCAATATGTGGCGATCTTTTTCGGGATTTACTTCGCTCTAACCGGTTTACATGCCCTGCACGTTGTAGCGGGAATGGGGGCCATTGCTTGGGTGCTTTACCGGGCGTGGCTCGGGCACTTTGGGCCGAGTTATTTCGGTCCTGTGGACTATGTCGGTTTGTATTGGCATTTGGTCGACATCATTTGGATTTATCTGTTTCCGCTCCTTTATTTGGTGCCGTGAGCTTTCGGGACTGAAGAGGGCTGTAGATCGTGACCTTTCCGCTCAGCGGAGATGTCTGGAGATCAGGGGGGCCTCCATCGGCGAGTTGTGCGAGCCATTTAACCTCGCTTTGCCGGGGAGGGGGAAAACGTCTTGCAGTGGCGCGATGGCACACGTGTTTGCAAATTCGATTAGCTTGACCGTGGTGGAGCTTTGATGAAGACAGAAACCCCGGGAAATACCGCTCACGGAGAACACGGACATACCCAGCTTTCCCACGTGGTTCCAGCCGAGGTCCTTGTGGGGGTATTTGGGGCCTTAGTGATTTTGACCCTAGTGACGGTTTACCTCAACCAGTTCGACCTCGGATGGGCGAATTTGGTGGTGGCCATTGGGGTAGCAAGCGTCAAAGCGCTTTTGGTTGCCTTTTTTTTCATGCATTTGCTTTACGACCGCTCTTTCAACGCCCTGATTTTCTGCGTAGCCCTGGTGTTTGTGGCGATCTTTGTCGTGCTCACTCTGCTGGATACGGTCCTTTATCAACCGGAGTTGCAACCTCCGCCGCCACTCGTGGGATAGCGGTCCGCTAAATTGAGGTTTTCGCCTCATTGGCACCAGATTTTCTCACATCGGCACACGATATTCGCCGAGCTAAGCCCGCCGAGCCTGGGAGCACGTGGATCAGCGTACGGCACGGAAAGACTTCGGTAATCAGCGCTGCGAGGGGCGGTGAACTGGGGCTGAGGCTTTTGCGAGGAGATTTTGCCCGAAGACCGCTCTTCCCGAGGCATCATGAGCTTTGAAATTATCCTGAGTAATCGCGGCAGGCCCATCGCGGCAAAGGCAGTGGGTGGCGAATACTAATCGGCAGTTATTCTACCTGGGATGATCCACGGGTCTTTCCCCCCGGGAGGATGGCCGTATGAACTCCGCCCCATCGAATGCTAAGGTTTCTCCCTGCGATTGAGGGAATGATCTACGAGATAGGGATAGTGCCTTTCAATGTTCGGGTTTCTCCCCTTACTCGGGGAAGTGATGCGCGTTCGGATGAGTTGACGCACGCGGACAGGTTTCTCGCCTCACCCGGAGAAGTGATTTACCGACGCATTGAAATGAGCATCGGTTACGAGATTTCGCTGCTTACCCGGGGGAGCCATGCCGTGATGTAATTCCCGAATACCCAGGGCTAAGGTTTCCCCGCTCGTGCGAGGAAGTCATAACTCCCCAAAGCGTTGATAAAAGTTTTCAAACGATTTCTCCCCTCGTGCGGGGGAGTCATATACGGAAACGAATGGGAAATGAAAAAGAAAGACACTCGCCTTGCTGCCCGATAGGGAACGCATATTTCGGTTCAACGTCGGCCGCGAGGGCTGATGCGGAAGATTGCCTCAGCGGCGGAATCTAATTCCGAGTGATGGACCGCCAGGGTCTGAGGTCGGCTGAATTTTCGGCCAGTGCAGCGCTGAGGCGGCAAGTGATTAGGGCTTTTTGAAAAGGCGATGCGACACTGCATCTTCCTAAGCGGTGGGGTCGTCTTTGGCCTCGGGATCGGAGGCGTCCGGCGGGAATTTCAAGAAAAGGTATTTCATCCATTCATCCGCGTCGCTGGCACCTTGCCGGGGCGTTTGGCCACCGGATGAGTTCCGCTGGTCTGGTTCCGAAGGCGTCTTGCTTTCCACACCTTGCTCGGCGGAAGGAACCCAATTTGTGGGGCCAGGAAAAGCCAAATCCGGTGGCAATTCTTCGGGAAACAAGGTGGCGGGAGCACTTTGCGGCGTTACCTGCGGCTCCGTGGCCATCGGGGCCAAGGTAACCGGCGGTTGCCCGAAGCTTTGAAGCCGATCCGGAGGAGCTTCCTCCCACTTAGCCGGAGTTTCGACCGCTAACTCAAAATCACCTTCCTCCATGGGCTTGGACATCGGCTTCATGGCCTGCTCCGGATTTACCCGCGGAGGGGCAGCCGTACGCTTCGGAACGGGAGGCTGCTTTTGAGTAAGTTGGTAGTCGACGCGGAAAGTAAGCGGACCGACATTGAATTCGCACTGAGGCGGTAGGCTTGCCTCGGAAACACGGCGTCCTTGTACGAAGACCCCATTGAGCGAGCCCAAGTCGCGGACATGAAGGAGCCCGTCCACCTCGAAGAGTTCACAATGGCGGCGGCTCACCATCGGATGGGCAATCGTCAGCCCCGATTCTCGGCTCCGCCCGACAACGATGGGGACCTTGACCCTGACCTGTTTTCGGTCGGCCTTTCCGCCGACCACGGTCAGTGTGACGTACATCGCCTACCCATCAAGTTAGTGGGTCTAAGTGAGAGATTATGAAGAAACCTGCCGGTTCGGCAACCCGACCCTAATTCATTGTAGCAAGCGGGTTACTTTTTCACAATTATACTCGCATTTCCATGCATTACAAAGTTTGTGCTTTTTAGGGCCTTTCGCTTCCTGACTCTAGCGACTTGAAGTGGGCGACATATCCAAGATCGGCGGGCCAACCCGCGGGATAAGCCGTTTATTTGGATTGAGGACTGAATACCGTTTTTCTGCGCGAAGAGGGTTATCGGTTCGGCATTCCCGAAAAATAGTGCCCGCCTGATGCTCTTCGGGTGAAAAAGCCGCGAGATTCGTAGCCCGCTTTTTAATTGCTAGCCCGCTTTTTTAAAAGAACATGGAAAGTTTGACTTTTCCCAGAAAGAGACTGGAATCTCGCAGGGTTTGGTTTCTTGCCTAGAAAACTTTGGGTTTTTGCCAAAAAACTTTCGCTTTTTGCCCAATAAACCTTGGCTTTTCGCCCCATTAATCTGGAAGTGATTGTGCTTGCAATTTTTGATTGTGCTTGCGATTTTCCTCTGTGGCCTGAAAGGCCAAGCGTCAAAACTCTTACGAAGGTATTCAACGAGACCTCCAAGGAATTTGATGAAACCCAAGTACATGGATGCGAAAGACTAGGTTAGAAGTGACGGTTAAGAACGCGCAACCTGTCAAATAAGCCCGACAGTAACCTTCGACATTAACATATTTGCGAAATAAGCGATTTGGATTGGTGTGCAATCCTATCCGAGATTGCAAGGACACGAATAAAGTGATGAATCTGAGACTATATGAACCGCGTAACGCCTACAGTGATCAATCGCATTAACGTTTGATCAATGGCATTAAAGTTTGATCAATCGCATTAACGTTTATAGTCAGAGTCTGTTTTTCAGAGCGGAAAGATCGCTTCAAATCAACCTGCTTCAGTTGAGACTGCCCGTGCAATCTGTTAGGAATCGAGGGGACGGGGAGCGCAATTGACCGAGCGTTTAAGTCCAAATTTATTTATCATTACCGTGATTATCTTTTTTGAGGAAATTGCCATAGACGAGGTGCTGTGTAGATGTCATGGCCGAATGTGTCATGGCTGAATGTTCCGCCGGGCCATCACCGCCAAGTTTTTGGGCACAACGAATGTATTTCGGCAACGCTTTATCGGTTTTAAGCATGGTACCTTACTTTTGTCTGGCTTTGATCCCGCTGTTTCGGGGCGTTTCTGCCAAGTCTTGGTGTGAAAAAGCAAAGCGCAAGCAGATTGCGGAAATGCGATTCGATGCCCACTCGGCAGGGGATAATGAACGCGATTTGTCTCGCCGCTTGGTCGCCGAGACTGCATGCTGAGCGGGAAGTCCTTCATCGGGGAAAGGATCAAAAGCGTTGTGGGGTTTGCCCTGCTGCCAATTTCCGGCAGTTTTGATATGCTGGTGAATCAGATGATATGCCGGATATACAGAAGAAGAGGAATCAAACGGATTTTTGCATATCCCGAGGATCGTTAACATTTTGTCCGCGATTTCCTCAGTGCGTCGGGAAAGGGCTGGTGAAATGTAAGCCGGTCTTGTAGGCCCTATGCGAAAGCTTATAATATTTTCGAAGAAGTGCTTGGTTGTCGCGCTATTGGTGTAGGCGTTGGAGCCGGAGCACTTCAGGCGGAAGGTGCGGGTGTAGCTCAGGTGGTAGAGCACGACGTTGCCAACGTCGTTGTCGTGGGTTCGAGTCCCATCACCCGCTCTTCAAACCATTCGAGACAAATCATTTCCTCAGACCGACGTGCCCGATCCTCACGGCGTTTCCGGGAGAGAAATCGGGCTTTTTTGGTATTAGCAGGGCCAGGGCGCGAGGGCCTTGGCCTGCGACGTGGGAGCGACGAAGGGTAGTCATTCAGGGACAGTTGCAAGCGATGGCACGCAAGAAAGAAACCGAATCGCGGACGAAGGCAGGGGCTCAAGAGATCCAAACTGATGTTTCGGCCGAAGATTCTGGGGAAGATTTGGCCGCCGGTACCGGCACGGATGAGTCTCGATCAACTCCCGAGCCGACAAGCGGGGAAGCTGAAGAGGTGTTGGAGGAAACCCTGACGGGCATGGCTGATGCCGCGGAGGGGGAAGACATCACCGCGCAGGAGGGTTTGGAGGCGGAAGAGGAGGAGGAAGAGGCCGCCTTACAAATGGATGTACAAATTCAGGAAATTAGTCCCTGCGAGCGGCACATTGTGGTGACGATCCCCCGCGAAGAAATCGAGCGATACTTCGCAAAGGAGCTGGACGAAATGGTTCAAACCGCGGCAGTCCCGGGGTTCCGACCGGGGCGAGCTCCGCGGTGGTTGGTCGAGCGAAAATTCCGTAAACAGGTTGGCGAGCAGGTCAAGATGGCCCTGGTCATGGATGCCTTAAGCGGGGTGACGGAGCGATATCAATTGTCCCCCATTAGCGAACCGAGTTTCGACATCGACGCCATTTTCTTGCCGGACGAGGGGCCGATGACCTTTGAGTACGACATCGAGGTTCGGCCCAAGTTCGAGATCCCGCAGTGGCGGGGTTTGCGGCTGGAAAAATGGATAGTTGAAGTCACCCCTGGGGAGATCGAAAAGGAGTTGCACCGTCGTTTGGCCGAGCGCGGCTCACTGGAGCCGGTCGAAGAACCGGCGCAACCGGGCGATTACATCGTGGTGGATCTCCAGTTCTTCAAAGATGGGCAAATCATTGCCCAGTCGAAAGAGGAAGTTATCCGAGTCAAGCCGGTTCTTTCTTTTTACGATGCCCGGATTGAAGAATTCGACAAACTGATGGCGGGGGTACGAGCCGGCGATCAGCGGCAATGCGTTGTGCAGGTCCTACCGAGCTCTCCGGACATCACCTTGCGGGGCACCCAGGTCTTGGCCGTGTTCAAGGTACACGAGGTCAAACGCCTCCGCTTGCCGGAATTCGATCAGCAGTTGCTCGAGGAGTTAGGGGTAGCTAGCGAGGAAGAGCTTCGGGCGGAAATTAAATACACGCTCTCCAATCGGAAGCAGTATCACTCCAATCGCCATTTCCGCGACCAGATTACGCAACTAGTCACGGCAGGGGCCACCTGGGAGCTTCCGCCGCGGGTGTTGGCCGCTCAGGCCCACCGGGAAATGCAACGGCTTACTTTTGAATTGCGGGGGCGGGGCTTCGACGATCAGACGATCCTCATGTTTCAGAACCGGATGCGCTCCAATATTTGGGAGTCGGTGGCCACGGCACTTCGCGAGCATTTCATCTTAGAAGCCATCGCAGAGGCTGAGGGGATTCAGGTCTCGGAGGACGATATTCTTGAGGAAATCCGGTTGATGAGCGCCTACTCGGGCGAAAGCCCGCGTCGGCTTCGTGCTCGGTTGGAGAAAACCGGCGGCATGGATATCTTGGCCAATTTGGCCCTGGAGCGGAAAGTTCTCGACCGGATCATCGCCGAAGCTGAGATCGTCGCGGTGCCGATGCCCGCACTGGAACCGGAGGAAGTAGCGATCGATCGGGCCGTCGGTGGTGCGGAGAGGCCGGAAGAAGCCCTTCAACGGCTTGAAGAGGATCAAACCGCGAAGGCTGCCGAGCACGAGGAGGCAGAGGCAAGCGATCAAGCAAGCGCGGCAGGGCCTCCGCAGCCGGCGCCAACCTCCGAACCCAGAACGAGCTAATCTCGGCCGTTTGTTTACCGCTTGCGGGCAAGCAAGTTGGTCCGTCGGGAAAAGTTTTGAATTTGCTCCCCGGCAAACGGTTGTTTCACTCGTGAGCTTTTCCGGCTCGTCAAGAGACTCGGCGGGAAAGCTCACCGAAACAGTTTCCGAAAGATTTTGGAGGCGAAAATCGCCACAATTACAAGCGGAAAATTGGGGGGCCTTCTGGATCGGATAACGCGCACGAGAAGGCGGATTAGAGGAACGCATTACAATTTTGCATCAGACAAGAGGCGTCAGAATCAGACAAGAGGCATCGGAATAAGCCAACTCGCCTCAATGAGAAATCGTGGGCGTGGCGGTCTTCTGTCAGGTTCAGAGCCACCGAACAACTGAATAGGGATTTCACCGTCGGCAAGAGAATCTGGTTTTGGGTGCAACCGGCTCAAATATAGAAGATCGCCGTGATTAAAGACCACTACTATTTCAAAAGCTCCCAAAAGGTTTGATTGTGCTTAACACCACGGATAGCGAACAAGACTTTTGGCCTCGGGGCTATCCGGCAAAATAGATAAATAGATAG
>Ga0116210_1000250_pt1 | contig 57572 bp, 45 predicted proteins | sample TshhotsprinmetaG_FD_94483 | JGI IMG/M metagenome (GOLD analysis project Ga0116210, IMG submission 94483) | Hot spring microbial communities from South Africa to study Microbial Dark Matter (Phase II) - Tshipise hot spring metaG | ecosystem: Environmental > Aquatic > Thermal springs > Hot... | reverse complement strand
GGTAAGGTTCTTCGTGTAGCATCGAATTAAACCACACGCTCCGCTGCTTGTGCGGGCCCCCGTCAATTCCTTTGAGTTTTAACCTTGCGGCCGTAGTCCCCAGGCGGGATGCTTAACGCGTTAGCTACGGCACGGAAGGGGTCAAGACCTCCCACACCTAGCATCCATCGTTTACAGCGTGGACTACCGGGGTATCTAATCCCGTTCGCTCCCCACGCTTTCGCGTCTGAGCGTCAGGTGCGGACCAGGGAGCCGCTTTCGCCACGGGTGTTCCTCCCGATATCTGCGCATTCCACCGCTACACCGGGAATTCCACTCCCCTCTTCCGCCCTCAAGCCTGGCGGTTTTGAACGGCCTCTCCTGGTTGAGCCAGGAGCTTTCACGTCCAACCTACCAAGCCGCCTGCACGCGCTTTACGCCCAGTGATTCCGGATAACGCTCGCCCCCTACGTTTTACCGCGGCTGCTGGCACGTAGTTAGCCGGGACTTATTCCCAGGGTACCGTCCTGCCTCGTCCCCTGGAAAAGGGTTTTACGACCCGAAGGCCTTCATCACCCACGCGGCGTCGCTGCATCAGGGTTTCCCCCATTGTGCAATATTCCTCACTGCTGCCTCCCGAAGGAGTATGGACCGTGTCTCAGTTCCATTGTGGGGGGCCGCGCTCTCACGCCCCCTACCCGTCTTAGCCTTGGTAGGCCATTACCCTACCAACTAGCTGATAGGCCGCTGGCCCCTCCCGAAGCGCCGGAGCTTTACTTACACCCTTCTAAACGGTGTAAGCACATTGGGTATTAGCCCTCCTTTCGAAGGGTTATCCCCATCTTCGGGGCAGGTCACCAACGTGTTACTCACCCGTTCGCCACTGTACCCCAATCCGAAGATAAGGGCACCGTTCGACTTGCATGTGTTAGGCACGCCGCCAGCGTTCATCCTGAGCCAGGATCAAACTCTCCGTAGGATCCTTCACAGCCTCTTCCGGCTGCTTACGATCATCACCGGACTACGACCCGAACTCGTCGAACTTTCCTGCCACTCTTCAGTTGTTAAGGTGCACGACTTAGATACAAAACCGACGACTACCCTGCAAGCCGCCGGTGGAGAGAGACAACCTACCTAATTCCGATGAATGCTTAAATCAGGTCGCCTCGTCTCCTTTCCGCTTGTACACGATCTTCTCCTTTATCTGGAGCGAGATCAAATATGACACAGTATCACATTCACTGTCACACTTATTATAGCATATACTGCAACACTTGTCAAATCGTTACTCGTAATTTTTCAATGCGTATCATGCGTGACAGCGCGTATTACTCTATCATACTTTTCTCCGTTTGTCAAGGCCTTTCGCGGCCAATTTTGCAACGAATTTGTTATGTTAATCACTAGCCTGCACTTCCCCCTCCGCACAAGCAATACAGGAACACGCCGTACTCTCGTACAGTCAGACTTATGTTTACAAGATATCCCTTATTGTCGTGTTCTTCCCTTTGTGCTATAATGCTATTTGTACAAGGTGTATTATGTCTTCCCTTACTCAGAGCACTGATTTCACTTCCACAGCGAGGTGGGCATGCCCACTGATATCGCAGATCTGCTAAGCATACAGTCATACGCCTACCACAGTATTGTCCTGCTGGTCGGCTTCGCTGGTTTCCTTATAGCCATCGGCCACTACCGACGCGCACGCAACAGATCCCCTGCTTTGGCCAAAACGGCACGTGCACAGGCAATTGCCTTCGCTGGAGTCGTTGCTCTGCGCATCATTGAGGCCCTCCTGTTAGAGCTGCTTGCCCGTACGTTTCCAGCCGACTTTGTGCCCTGGTCGCTGCCAGCAGAACGAATCGTCGACTGGGGGAGCTTGGCACTGCTCGCTTGGGCTTTCGTGCCCATTCTACACCAGCGTAACCGGTTAAGCGCGGCATGGCTGGGCATTAATGGTTTGGGGTGTCTCCTCTACGCAGCGATGAGCGCCTCTTCTATGCCCTATGTCTCCCTGCCTCCCATCGACTATAACGTAACCAGCTTAGCTGTTGGCTGGTCTCTCTGGCAGGTGATGGTATGTATTGTAGCACTCGCCAGCCTCCTGTTTCCCCGATCTCAACGTGTCACAGCACCATCTGAAAAGCGAGCTCAGGTTGAAACGCGCAGCCTCGCTTTGGTGGCCTTCCTCATTCTTTTCGCAGGCTATTTGCTCCACTCGCTGACCTTGGGTGGCTTCTTATCTCCCTACACTCCGCCTAACAATTTGGCGCTTTGGGTGCGCTTGAGTCAGCTGATCAGCTACCCGATTCTTGTTGCTGCGCTCTACAGCAGTGTGATGACGAGCTTGGTCACCTCTCTTCCTGCTGCAATCACTGGCGCGCAGCTAGCCGAATTGAAGCGAACTGCTCCAGCTCAAATAGCCGAGCTACTCAACCTGCTAGGTGTGAAGATTCGCCTCAACGGCCTGTTGGACGTCCAGGCAGTCGCTCAACAGGCCGCCAAGAGCGTTGCCGAGACAATGAACGCCGACCAGTGCGCGATTGCCTTTACGGACGAAAAGCATCCCGGGCAGCTGCGCCTAGTAGCGTTGCACTGTGCCTTGCAACCTAACAAACAGCACGAAGCCATCAGCTTCGTTGCCTCGGCATATCCAGCGATCGAAAGTGCTCTGCACACAATGTGCCAGGTGTTTTTGGACGAAACCGATGATGCCTCAGACGCTCTTATGACCCTGTTGGGAGACCGAGGGCGCGCTCCGATTTTGATCCAACCACTGGGCCAACACAAGATAGCTCTGGGCATACTGATACTGGCAAACAACCTCAGTCATCTGCCGTTCGATGCTGCAGACCGACAGATTGTCGCGACACTAGCCGACCATCTCTCTATCGCCATCCAGAACGCGCGGACCCACCAAGCGATCCAAGCCAAATTGCAGCAACTGACCAAGACTCTGCGTGATCAGGAAGCACAGGCAAGCCAGAAACGCGCCGAATTGGAAGTGGCTCTGAAGAAGAGCCAGGAAGAAGTGGCACTGCTTGCCCAGAAGCTATATGAACAAGAACAATCTGCCAGACGTACTCGTCAAAAGGTGGAAGAAGCAGCTCGCAGCCGGGTGATGAGCTTGCAGGAGGAGGTCAAAAAGAGCCGCGCCGAGCGCGAAGCGCTCCAGGAGAAGCTGCAAGAATTGCAACGCGAAATGATGGTCTCCGATCGCAGGTCTGAGAACGTACTTGAGGAACTCAATTGTGGGGTTATCATCGCCGATGAAGCAGGGAACATCAGGCGGGCCAACAGCTTGGCTGCTCAGATGCTCAACCTCTCGCCCAAGGAGCTGTCGAACCGTCCGTTGGTTGAGATCATAGAGGATGAGCGATGGCGCAAAGCGCTTGCCGAACTGGAGCTAAGACCCCACTCGACAGTAGCCACTACTCTCGAAGCAAGCAACCGGGTGCTGCGGGCTACGCTCAGCATGATGTCAGGCACTGCGAGTGGCGCAAATGGCAAGCGCGAAAAAGGCTGTGTCGCAATCCTGTATGATGTCACCACCGAGGCAGAAAGCCAGCAGGCACGCGACCAGTTTGTTGCCTCCCTCTCCCAGGAATTGCGCACCCCCATGACCTCCATCATCGGCTATACCGACTTGCTCTTGGGCGAATCGGTCGGGCCGCTGGGTGAGATGCAACGCAAATTCTTGCAGCGTGTCAAAGCAAATGTGGAACGTCTCAGCGGTCTGCTCAACGATCTGATCAGTGTCACAGTTATTGACGCTGGTCAGTTGGAGCTCCACCGCACCAGGGTAGACATCAACCAGATCATTGAGGATGCTGTGGTCGCGTCGCGGGCGCAGCTGGAGGACAAGGAAATCACCCTCGAGCTCAATCTGATGGAACAGTCGACCCCACTCGAGGCCGATCCGGACCGGTTGCGCCAAGTCCTAGCCAATTTGCTTGGAAATGCCATCAAGTGTTCCCCTGTTGGCTCGACTATCCAGGTCACGACTGCCATACACCAAGAGAGAGAACAGGGCAAGACGGCCCCTCTCCGCTATGTAAAGGTCTCGGTACGTGACTCAGGAGGAGGCATTGCACCACGCGACCGAGAGCATGTGTTTGAACGTTTCTATCGCGCTGACAAAGCGCTGATTAATGGCTTGGGCGAGACAGGCGTTGGACTGGCGATCGCGAAAGCGTTGGTCGAAGCTCACGGAGGGCGTATCTGGGTGGAGAGCGAGATGGGGATAGGCTCCACTTTTAGCTTCTTGTTGCCCATCCATGAGACGTACGACGATCCCTGGATGGAAATGGATGTGCCACCGCTCGACTTTGGCACAGAGTGTCAGGACTAGGCAGCCTTCACGGAGCGGTTATTGCTGCCAAACACACAAAGACGACAACGAGGGAAAGACCAACCGTGTACGAGGAACCACCCATTATTCAGCGACCCGTTTTGTCCCAGGAACCCGACTCACAGGGGATCAGTTGGCACTATGTGGTCATTGGCTTGGCCGCCGCCATGGTGCTCATCATGGTGTTTATTGGGGCGACGTACCTGAGCCAGTATGACACAACGGTAGGTCAACGCCCAACGGTTGTACCGTCCCCTGTGGCACTTGCGCCATCCGCGACCCCCACAGCGACTCCTAGTGCAACGGCCGAGGCGACACCCACGACGATCACCGAAGAAGTGGCTTTTACGCCAACACGAACCGCAACGCTGACACCATCCCTCACAGCGACCGCTACGCCGACCAAGTCACCGACTCCAAGTGCTACAGCGACTCCTTCGCCGACTCTGACTGCCACATCGACGCCGACCCCTTCACCGACTTCAACCGCTACGGCAACTCCTTCGTCGACCCCTAGCCCAACCAGTACTGCCACCCCAACCTATACACCGTCCCCGACCTCGATTCCATGCGGGGTCGCGCCGCCAAGCTGGGGAGACCGTTCGAGTTGGGTAGCCTATGTCGTTCAGGAAGGCGACAACCTATTTTCGTTGGCACAGGATGCGGGCACCACTGTTGCAGCGTTGCTACAAGCAAATTGCTTACTCGACCCCGAGTCGATCAAGCCGGGCGTAACATTGCTTCTGCCCCGCGCACTCCCTACCAAGACGGCAACGCCAACTGCCTCACCGACGCCATCCCCTCCACTGCCTTTGACCGAAGTACCGATCGTGCCGACCCCGTGGTTACCGCCAGTCCATCCACCGGCACCCAAGATGACACCCTTCCCTCCTGCGCCAGCGCCGCCTGCCCGGGCACCGTGGCCAACACCCGCGCCCCAACCTTACCCAACGCCGATCCCATTGCCACCAACACCTGTGCCAGTCATCACAACCTATCCCACCCCACCTGAACCGGCACCGGTGATCACGGTTGGACCGATCCCGATGCCCTACGCCACGCCAGCACCACCTGTTATTTTCGTCCCAGCTCCTGTTCCTCCTGTCCCATATGTGCCGCCGGCACCGCCTCCCGCACCGCCGAGTGCTCCTCAACCGGTGCCTTCGCAACCCGATGCACCTCCCGATGTTGCGCCCGCACCAGGACCCAGCACCCCACCGCCCGGTGAGCCAATTGGTCCGGTTTTCGTCAAGTAAAAGATGGGTGTCTTCAGTCTTGACGACACTATCGCTGCTATTGCCACCCCTCTCGGCGAGGGTGGCATTGGCATCGTAAAGGTGAGCGGCCCAGGTGCCGTGGAGATCCTTCACACGCTCTTCACATCTGCCACCCCGTCTGCGACTTCCTTACGTTTTCCGCCGCGCCAGCTGCGTTGGGGACACATCCGCGATCCCCGCGATGGCAGCATTGTGGACGAAGTGCTGGTGGTCGTGATGCCTGCGCCACACAGCTATACTCGCCAGGACGTGGTGGAAATCCAATCTCACGGGGGCATCCTACCGGTGCGCCGCATTCTGGAGCTGGTGCTGAGCTGCGGAGCGCGTCTGGCCGAGCCAGGTGAAATGACCTTGCGTGCTTTCTTGAACGGTCGCATTGACCTGGCCCAGGCGGAGGCCGTGCGCGACATCGTACAGGCGCGCACGGAGGCAGCGTTGCGTGTGGCAGTTGCTCAGCTGGGAGGACATCTTTCGGCTCGGGTGCGTCCGGCACGTGCACACCTGCTGAGTGTTCTGGCCTACCTGGAGGCCAGCATTGATTTTGTCGAGGATGAGATACCGCCTCAGGATGTACTCTCTCCCCTGTGCTCGGTGGCGGAGGATCTGTCCCAGCTGCTCGCTGCGGCCGACCGGGGCATAATTTACCGCTACGGCGTGCGCACAGCAATCGTCGGCCGACCCAACGTGGGAAAGAGCTCGTTGCTAAATGCACTATTGCGCGGCGACCGTGCCATCGTAACACCCATTCCTGGCACCACGCGCGACACGCTGGAGGAGACTATCAATCTGCAAGGAGTACCTCTGATTCTGGTGGACACAGCCGGCATCCGTGCACACCCTCAGGACGAAGTAGAACGCCTCGGGGTAGAGCGCAGCCGCGCAGCATTGCGCCAAGCAGACCTAGCCCTGCTGGTAGTGGATGGAAGTAGCCCGCTGGAGGCAGCTGACTACGAAATTGCCGCCCTCATCGGCACGCAGCCCTCTGTGGTAGTGGTGAACAAGTGCGATCTGCCTGCCTCTGTCGGTGCAAATGCAGCGATGTCCCTTTTGCCATCGGCGCCTCATGTGCGCATATCAGCACTGACCGGTGAAGGAATAGAGGATCTGGAAGCAGTTATCCTTGAAAAAGTGCTGGGTGGTCAGGTGTCCACATCGGATATGCCACTGGTCAGCAACGCGCGCCATAAAGCTGCTCTATCACGCGCGCGTGAACACGTGCTCGCCGCGATCCAGGGATACCGCAATGGGTTAAGTGCCGATCTGGTGGCAATCGACGTGCGCGAAGCGGTGGATGCTCTGGGCGAAATCACGGGCGAAACCGCCACAGCCGACCTATTGGAGATGATCTTCAGTCAGTTCTGCATCGGCAAGTGACTACAATCGCGCCAAACTGCTGAGCGCCAGACGCACCCGCTCTTCCACAGGCTGATTGCGCGCCTCCGGTGGCAATGCACGCAGCGCAGCGTGTGCCTCAGCAGCGGAATAACCCAACGCAGTGAGCGCTGCGATCACCTCACTGTCCGCATCGGTGATCGGGGGCCCGATTATTCCAACCTCTTCCGCTCCAATCTTGTCCCTAAGTGCAAAGACGATCTGGCGTGCCTTCTTGGGGCCGATACCGGGCACGCGTGCCAACAGAGCCACTTCCTCGCGCGCCACCGCCTGGCGCAGCATCTCAACCGGCACATGAGACAGTATGGATAGCGCTACACGGGGACCAATGCCCGGGACTCCCAGCAATGTGCGAAACAGCTGTAGTGACTCGCGGTCAACAAAACCATACAGAGTGAGGTCATCCTGCCGCACAAGGAGATACGTATACAGGGTTACGTTGCCCCCATCCAATGTGTCCAGCAAGCTGGTCGGTGTGTGAACCACAAACCCCACACCGTTGACATCAACCAGCAGGCTGTCCTCCCGTTTCTCGATGACCTCGCCCCGAATACGCCCGATCATTAGGCAAATTGTACCGCGAAACCACCTATGCGTCAATTGATGCGCGCTCGGATTCCTCGCTTTTCTCGTTGACTTTTATATACTTTTGCTGTATAATAGGAGTAATTGAGGAAATCCATACTTTGGACCTCTAAGAGCATTCTAGGACCAAGACAAGACGCGTGGAATCCATAGCTGGGTTCGCCTCAATGGGAGCTGTGGAGACCGGCCGTGCGGATGACAGTCCTATCTACAGACTCTGATCACACTGCACTCAGCCAGAGGATACGGGGGAACTCTCCTTGACTGGCGATTTGCCACAGGGCCAGGAGAGGCTTTTGCATCTAGTTCTTACGTCTACAGGAGGGTAGTATGCAACTCAGCGCTCCCAAAATCGGCACTTGGATCATAGCCTTGATCCTTGGGATCGTCGGCATTGTAGGCACGTTGGTGGCTATTCCAGCCATCTCAGGGTTCGCCTTCTGGCTACTGGTCATAGGGTGGGTGCTCTTGCTCCTTGCCACTCTGGTAAGCGGGCTCTAATGCACCTGTTGTAGCAACCTTTCAACTATTCTGATACTGATAGGCGCAAGAAGCACGCCGCAGGCAAGCAATTTCACCCGTCAGAACTTGCGTCACAAAGTAGTAGTTGTTCGCGCCTGGGTGGGGCACAGGCAATGGTCATGGGTGGCCCTGCCTTGATTGTCGTCTGTGCTCCAGATAAAGCCAATCTGGAAGTGATGCTACACCCCTAGAGGGTGAGATTTATTATTCCCTGGCCACTAAACCGGGTGATGTCTGCTTCTGTCGACTCTACCACCAATCAGGCACATCAACACTCCAAGATAGCAGTACGTGCTCTATTTGTAGCTGAAGGCTTCCAAATGATTCGCCAGCCGCCACTCAAAGTGCTGACAGCTGGTCACTCGTCCATTGACCAGCCCATCATTCGGTCAAAGAGCGCCATCGCACCGAGTGAACGTGACAAATTGCCAATGCCAGCGCATCCGCTGCGTCATCTGGGCTGGGGATCTGGGCCAGACCGAGCAAACGCTGCACCATAAGTTGCATTTGTTCCTTGGGAGCAGCGCCGTAGCCAGTAATCGCCTCTTTTACCTGAGCGGGTTTGTACTCATAGACAGGCACACCAGCGTCCGCCAATGCCAGGAGCACCACACCGCGAGCATGCCCTACGGCCAGAGCGGTGCGCGCGTTCTTGCTGAAGAAAAGCTCCTCCACAGCTGCGCTTTCCGGACGCCATTCGTCCACCAACACGCGCAATTGGCGGTAAATCTCCTGCAAACGCTGGGCCAGCCCCCAACGGGCAGGCGTGATAACAACCCCGTAGTTTAGCGCCACAATTCGGTCGCCCTGTTCCTCCACGATGCCATAGCCGGTAGTTGCAGTGCCCGGATCCACACCTAGGACGCTCACCTTACGCCCGCCCTACAGGGTAAAGCTTATCCCGCGGCTACAATCTGAGGTTACGCCGTCGCAAGTATCTCTTCGGGGACGTCCAGATTGGAATAGATTTGCTGCACATCATCCAGCTCCTCGAGCTGCTCGATCAGGTGCAGCACTTGCAAGGTTTCCTTCTCCCCAAGGGACACCAACGTCTTAGGCACCATGGAGAGCTCAGCTTCTTCAATCTTGAGGCCTCGTTTTTGCAATGCCTCCGCCACGATGCGCAGGTCGGCAGGCTCAGTGTAAACCTCAACGATTTCACTGCTGACATCTACATCCTCTGCGCCCGCATCGACCGCCATCATAAACAGGTCGTCGGGATCGCGCCCTCCGCGTTCCACTGTGATAAGTCCCTTGCTTTCGAACATCCAAGTGACAGCGCCTGCCTCCGCCAGGTTGCCGCCTCCTCGGTTGAGCACGCGGCGCACCTCTGCCAAGGTACGATTGCGGTTGTCCGTCAGGCATTTGATCAGCAAAGCAACACCGTGTGGAGCATACCCCTCATAGATCACCTCTTCAGGTGCACCGCCCTCCAGCTCACCGGTGCCCCGCTTGATGGCGCGCTCGATGTTCTCTCTGGGCATGTTGGCCATCTTGGCTTTTTCAATGGCCAGACGCAACGCAGGGTTCGCATTTGGGTCGCCGCCATTACGCGCCGCCAGCGTGATGTCACGCGCCAAGCGGGTAAACAGCTTCCCTCGCTTTGCATCCTCCGCACTTTTCTTGCGCTTAATCGTACTCCACTTCGAGTGACCGCTCATAGTACTCGCTCCTCATTCACCTATGATGTGATCCGCACCTCCTCCAGTGCACAGACCGTTCTATGTCTCTCAATTATAGCATATGCCTCACGGCTTCGCTACCCTAAAGAGGTAGCGTTAGAAAAGTGTGGTTTACGTACAGCAGCGATCCAACACAACCACCCGCACAACACTTATACTCCCCAGAAAGGTACTTCCCTGCCTTGTTCCACCCCTGATCCGTCCTAAGTACACCTAGTCACCTCTCCCGCCTCGTCGCGCAGCCGCCGCTGTTTTTTTACCCCTCAACAAGCCTACCCACTGCGCGATGGCCCCCTCTGGCTCCTTACAATTGCCCCAAACCGCCATCCGCCACCACGAGCAAGTTGTACAGATAGACCAAGAGTATGATTTTCAGCGGTACCGATTGATTGGCTTGCCAGGCAATGGTATAATATGTGTAAATCCTGCTAATTAAGCAGTACGAGACGTGCGGAGCAACTTATGTCTCGCAAACACCCAACAAGAAGCACAGCGGCGAAACGTAAGCGCTCAGTGACACGCATTATCTTCTACATTCTGAGCGTATTGATTGTGCTGAGCATCGCTATCGGCTTCGTGATCGATGCTCTCGTTATGCCATCCTACTACGGGACAGCCACGCCTGTGCCGATCGTGTCGCCTCAGCCTTAGACGCCTGAGCTCTTGTAACAACATAAGAAACTGTAGAGCAATCTGCGCCCAGCAAGTGCTAAGCGGTGGTCTGTGCTACAGACAAAGCCACCTGTTTCGTTGTGAAGACATAAAGAGGGGAATTTCGCTCCTCTTTTTCAGCATATTTTAGGAGCAGACGTTGCACCCGATTCTTACTCTGAATGACCCATTCACTATGTTTATAGTTGTAGTCGCCGGCATCCTGATTGTGGGTTACCTGATCGGGCGTGCGAGGAACCGAAGGTATGCCCAGATCATCAGCTCGTGGCTGGAACCCGGCTTGCGCTCACTGGGGGGATCGCCAGTGGTTCAGGCGGTCACTCGTACTGCCTTCCGAGTCAAGATCACCCAAGCACGTGCTCCCTTCAACGTGGCTACAGCGACGGTTGTGTTACTGTCGCGCGAGGTGCTACCAATCTGGTTGTGGGAGTGGATTAACCGACACTCCGACGTCGTGTTCTTCCATCTGACGCTACGGCGCAACCCGCACATCACGTTGGAGATCGTCAATGTTGCCAGCGAGCTAGGACGTCGGGGAAAAGATCAGGCACAAAAGCTGCAATGGCCATTGGCAACAACGCAGGGTAACTATTATCTTTATTGTCCGGCGGACACTTCCTCGGACCACCATCTCAAAAAGTTGTTCACACACGTTACAGAGGGTCGTTTTACCCCGCACCGTGTAGCGATCCGTACCAATGCCCCTCACGTTCTGGCCAGCTTTTCATTCTCTGATCTTCAACGCGCTCCCTCAGCTGAATTGGTGCGCTGGCTGACTACTCTCGTCCGGCTGTTACCTTTGGACGAGGGAGGAGAAGCCTCATGAGCAACTTGGCAGAGGAAGGCCAGCTGGCATTGCTTATCGGCTCGCGAGGTAAACGTTTTATTGTGCTGCTGCGGGCGAGCGATGCACTACACACTCACGAGGGTATCATCAGCCACGATCATATCATCGGACAGCCTTGGGGACGCATCGTCAGGACCCAACTGGGGAAACCTTTTCTGGTGTTAGAACCTTCTACTCACGACCTTATCTTGCACGTGCGTCGCCAGAGCCAGATCGTTTACCCCAAAGAAGCCGGTTACATCTTGCTTAAGATGAACGTCTATCCTGGCGTTCGTGTGATCGAGGCAGGCAGTGGCAGCGGAGGACTAACCATCGCACTGGCCCGGGCAGTGGCTCCACTTGGGCGAGTATATTCCTATGAACATCGGCCCGACATGCAACGTCTCGCCATTCGCAACATTACCCAGCTTGGGCTCCAGGAGTGGGTAGATTTCAAACTGAAGGACATCGCAGAGGGCTTCGAGGAGACCGCGGTCGACGCCATTTTCCTGGACGTCCGCACGCCATGGCACTACCTGACACAGGTCGGGAAAGCACTAAAGTCGGGCGGGTTCTTCGGCTCTCTGATGCCCACGACTAATCAGGTAAGCCAACTGATTGCCAGCCTGGAAGCACATCACTTCTTTAATGTCGAAGTAGAGGAGATTCTGTTGCGTGCGTACAAGCCGGTGGCAGAGCGACTGCGACCTGCCGATCTCATGGTTGGGCACACAGGCTACCTGGTTTTCGCGCGCTGGATTCCCGAAGCACCCGATCGTGACGAAAGCAAAGATCACAACAAGGTATGAAATTGGTTTGAGAAAGGTTTGTGAGAATAGCATAGCTGAGAGGCGATTCGCAGGTGATGCTGCGGCATTACCACGGAGCAAGCCCACAAAATATGCCGTTCCTTTTGGAGATCATAAACTACAGATTGTAGTCAATGGCTCATTCTCTGGTGTTCGAATGACAGAATAGGTGAATGATGCGAAGGCCTCAACCTCTGTTGCCCTGCCAGTCGCAGGGTACTATAATGAAGCTAGCGTGGAGGTACATGGAGGGAGGAGATCATGGGATCTCTGTATGTGTTGCTCGTCGAAGGCGACGAAACGGCCAAACAGCAATCTGTGGGCCAGTTCCTCAGCAAACGGGAGCACGTGGTCATACGCGCAGGTGATGCACAGACAGCTGCCGCCAAGGCCCACGCCGAATGGCCAGACCTTATCGTAGTAAACGCCTCCAGTGATCTGCCAGATGCATTTGAGATCTGCGAGACACTCGATCATTCAGATCTTAAAATTCCACGCCTGATCATCTCCGACGATGAAACGCGATGCAACTTGCGCGGAACGGCCCATCTCACAATGCCTTTTACCCCTCAACGACTTACCTCTCGTATCAAAAAGGCCTTGGAGGGACAACCGGGTCGTTTCCTGCGCGCAGGCGAAATTTGCGTGGACACCTTGAAGCACGCGGTCAAATATCGCGGCCGGGTCAGCCATCTCACCCCGAAGGAACTGGATCTGCTTACCTACTTCATTAAGAGTGCTGGCCGTGACATAAGTCGAACCGAGATCATGCGAGAGGTTTGGGACACCGAGTACACGGGAGACACTCGTACCATCGAGGTGCACATCCGCTGGCTGCGCTGTAAAGTGGAGGAAGACCCCAAGCACCCCAAACACATCATCACAGTGCGCCGTGTAGGCTATCGATTTGAGGCAAGGGAATAAGATAATATCAGGTCGGAGAGCGTAATGGAAGTCCCCGGCCGAGGGCATTGCGCAGACAGGCCTAGAATTTGATTATCTATTGTTGATCAGGCTTTCAGAGTTGCCTTTGCTGCTATTCCAGTCTCTGCCTCGCAGGGCTGGAATCTCTTTATCGCAGGCGTGACACAGGGATGCCACACAGGATCTTGAAAGGTGTCTCCCCTGTATTCTCATACGTGTGTTCAACTCCACCAGGCACGAAGGCGACGTCACCCACCTGGAGTGAATACCAGCGCTCGCCGATCAACACGCGGCCTTGCCCCTCCACCACAAAGTTTTCGTGCTCAAAGGGATGCACATGCCGCGGTGTGTGTCCTCCCGGCGCGACTTCGATCATCCGTAATGCATACACTGGCGCGCCGTCGTGTTCTTCGTCAATCAACCAACGAATTGTGACGCCAGGCGCCTCATCGCCATATCTCTGCGCAGGCACCTGAGTGTAGTGAACAACCTTGGGTGTGGGCTCTTTCATTCTGCTCTCCAGCAATTGTAATGCACACGATCAGGTTTGTAACGCTCCGGCTGAGAAGGTCGTTCTGCCGGATAGCCGATGACCACGAGTGCCATAGGTATGACGTGGGATGGCATCCCTCCAATGAGGCGGCGCATACCTTCAACTCGATCTGGGTTAGGATAAATACCTAACCAGACAGCACCTAATCCCATACCGTGAGCAGCCAGCAAGATGTTCTGGGTGGCAGCAGAACAATTTTCCACCCAGTATGCCGTGCGTGGTTCTAATTGCTCGTCCCCACACACTAGGATGGCGAGCGGCGCCTGTCGGATCATCGCGGCATAGGGATGGAACTCGGGCACTGCATCCAGCAATTGGCGCTCCGTGATGACAACGAAATGCCACGACTGCGCATTGCGTGCCGAAGGTGCATACATAGCAGCTTTCAACAGCTGCTCAATCGTTTCTTGAGGTACCGGTCGGTTCTCAAAGCGACGAATGCTGCGCCGGGTGAAAATTGCCTCAAGGACATCCATAAGAGAAATTGACCTCCTAAAGTGGGGTTTAACTCTCGAGCCTCATACCCAGCTCATCCAGCTAATGGATTCGCTGCCTTTGCTGCGACATAATGCATCTGCAGACTGCGCACACGTAGCGGTTGCTCCCGCAACGCCCGAATCCCCTGCACAGTGGCAGCCGCTGCGCTCAACGTCGTGACAATTGGAATTCCCATCATATGTGCTGCACCTCGGATCAAGCTACCGTCATAATGTGCCTGTCCGCCGCGCGGAGTATTGATGATCAAATCAATCTGCCCCGCGCGGATGGCATCTAAAATGTGGGGTGAACCTTGGCTCACCTTGTTGATCACGGTCACCGGCAGCCCAGCTGCCTGCAGCCATTGCGCGGTGCCGGCGGTCGCCACAATCTTGAAGCCCAGCTGATGGAAATCGCGAGCAATTTTGATCACAGCCCCTTTGTCGTACTGGTTGACCGAGATAAGCACAGTCCCTTCAGTTGGCAAGGGAACATTAGCAGCCATTTGAGCCTTGGCGAAGGCATGCCCAAAGCGCGATGCATGCCCCATCACCTCGCCAGTGGAACGCATCTCTGGGCCTAGCCGGGCATCTACTCCAGGAAACTTCTGGAAAGGCAGCACAGCTTCCTTTACAAAGAAGCCATCCACTCGCGGTTCGGTGAGGAACCCTATCTCGGCCAATGTCTTACCCGCCGCTATCTGAGCTGCATAACGCGCTAACGGATATCCGGTCGCCTTACTGACAAAGGGGACCGTGCGGCTCGCGCGTGGATTGACCTCCAACACATAGACGATCTCATCTTTAATAGCATACTGGACGTTGAACAGACCCTTCACTTGCAACGCTTTACCAATGCGATGCGTGTACTCGCGGATGATCTCGATATGATACATGCTAATCTTGTAAGGAGGCAACACACACGCCGAGTCACCACTGTGAATGCCGGCTTCCTCGATATGCTGCATGATGCCCCCGATGGTAACATGCTGACCATCACACAACGCATCCACGTCCACCTCAAACGCATCGTCCAGAAAACGATCGATCAACACTGGATGTTCGTCCCAGACAATATGCTTATCCAGCCAACCGCCAAGCGTTTCATCATCGAACACCAACGCCATACCGCGTCCACCCAGAACATAGCTGGGACGCACCAACACTGGATAACCAATTCGATTGGCGACTTCCAACGCCTCCTGACGGCTCAGCGCGGTGCCACCCTCGGGCTGGGGAATGTCCAATGAGCGGATGAGGGCATTGAAGCGTTCGCGATCTTCAGCAAGGTCTATCGTGTCCACCGAGGTGCCCCAAATGGGTGCACCGGCATCTTGGAGAGCCCGCGCAATATTGAGCGGAGTCTGCCCGCCAAATTGCACTAACACCCCATCTGGCTTTTCTTTGTCAATGATGTTCAGAACATCTTCCGCAGTCAGCGGCTCAAAATAGAGGCGGTCGGCGGTATCGTAATCGGTCGAGACAGTCTCCGGGTTACAATTGACCATGATAGTCTCATAGCCCATTTCGCGCAGCGCGAAACAGGCATGGACACAGCAATAGTCGAACTCAATACCTTGTCCAATGCGGTTGGGCCCGCCACCCAAAATGAGCACTTTGGGCCGGTTGGTGGGTTGTGCCTCATCATCCACTTCATAAGTCGAATAAAGATAGGGGGTGTAAGCTTCAAACTCGGCCGCGCAAGTATCCACTCGATAATAAACTGGTGTCACACCGAGCGCTTTGCGCCGGGCCCGTACTGCGGTCTCACTCACACCAAGCAGAGAAGCCAAATGCGCATCGCTGAACCCATATCGCTTTAGCTGGCGCCATGTATCCGCCGAGAGATCCTCGAGACGAGGCTTTTGCTCGCAGATGTTCTTCTGGAACTGAATGATATCCGCTGCCTGGCGCACAAACCAGGGATCAAAACGGGTAGTCGCTGCGATCTCCTCCGGGGAAGCGCCTTGCAACAGTGCCGCTGCCGTATAGAACAGCCGCTGAGCAGTGGGCACACGTAGCGTTTCGGGGGACACACTTGGGTAGTTACCCACACCAAAACCGGAGATTCCGATGTCCAGAGAGCGGACTGCTTTTTGCAGCGCTTCAGGAAAGGTGCGACCGATGGCCATCACTTCCCCGACAGCTTTCATCTGAGGTCCGAGCACATCTTCCACCCCAACAAACTTTCTGAAATCCCAACGAGGGATCTTGACCACCACGTAGTCCAGCGAAGGCTCAAAGCTTGCCGGTGTGACACGTGTGATATCATTGGGGATTTCATCCAGCGTGAAGCCAACCGCCAACAAGGCAGCGATCTTGGCAATGGGGAAGCCAGTTGCCTTGCTGGCCAGTGCGGACGAGCGTGACACGCGAGGGTTCATTTCGATAACATACACCAGTCCATCATCAGGATTGATGGCGAACTGGACATTAGCACCTCCGGTGGCTAGCCCAACCCGATCCAATACAGCACGGGCCATGTCGCGCAGGCGTTGCATTTCCTTGTCGGTGAGCGTCTGCACAGGCGCCACGGTGATGCTGTCTCCGGTATGCACCCCCATAGGGTCCATATTCTCGATCGAGCAGACCACAACGAAGTTTCCACGCGCGTCACGCATCACCTCCAATTCGAATTCCTTCCAGCCCAAAAGGCTCATATCGATAAGCACCTGACCCACCGGGCTTTGCTTGAGGCCGCGCTCGACAATCTGACGCAGCTCAGCAGGATCATATGCGACACCGCCTCCGGAGCCTCCCAGCGTGAACGAAGGACGCACCAGCACTGGGTAGCCCAGCTGTTCGGCTACACGCAGCGCATCTTCGACCGTGCTCACCACTTCACTTTGGGGCGAGCGCAGCCCGATTTCATCCATCGCCTGCTTGAACAGACGACGATCCTCGGCCAGCTCAATACTTGTGGAGGATGCACCGATCAGCTCGATGCCATAGCGCTCCAGCACACCCCGTCTCTGCAGAGCTATCGCCAAATTCAGCCCCGTTTGGCCACCTACAGTGGGTAGAATGGCATCCGGCCGTTCGATCTCGATGATTTGCTCACACAGCTCAGGGGTAAGCGGTTCCACATACGTGGCGTCAGCAAATTCTGGGTCGGTCATGATGGTGGCCGGATTGGAGTTGACCAGCACGACGCGGTACCCCTGTGCGCGCAATACCTTGCAGGCCTGCGTGCCGCTGTAGTCAAACTCACAACCCTGGCCGATGACAATAGGACCAGAACCCAGCACCATAATCGTATGCAGATCAGTTCGCTTCGGCATTGCAAAACTCCAACTCAATTATCCTTTCGCTGACAGCAATTCCGTTGCCATCCAATCCACAACTAGGTCACTTCCACGATCTCAGCCTGGCCGGTTTCTGTGTCATACCACGCAAACGTGCTTTTGCCAAAGCGTCCCATCACCTCACCAGGATTAAGCAGCAGCGTCTGACCGACTTGTTCCTGATGCGCTGTGTGGTCATGTCCGTAGAAGACGGCATCATAGTGGCCTGATTCAGCCAGGTGACGCGCGATGTGGGGATAATGATTGGCAGCAATCTTACGGCCTCCCAGCTCCAGCTCGGCCAATTCCCCATAAAGAACCACATTACCCGCAGCAGCTGCGTTACGCGTAAGCAACCACTTATCTCCATCGTTGTTGCCCCACACGACATGCACCGGTCCGACAAAGCCCTGCGCCAGCTGGGTCAACGTAAAGGGAGCGCAGAAGTCACCACAAAAGATTAAAGCGTCCGCACCCTGCACATGCGTAAGAACTCGTTCCAGCTTCCAAATGTTGTCGTGAATGTCAGATAGTATCGCGATGCGCACAGCGAACCTCCCCTCTAGCCTTCTGCTCGTTTAATTTTAGCATAGTGTGCACAGCATAGCCAGTATCAGAACGAAGACAGGGTCAGGAGACGCTCGATCAACGTTTCCCGTCGATTTCGTTCCGAGGGATCTGTCCGTTGACGATCCACCTGAGCACCCCACAGCAGTTTTTGGTCTCCCCTAAGGGGTGGACGTATAATGGCTTTTTGCCGTCTAATCTAAGACGGGGGCACTAGAGTGAGCAAGCGAGAGTTCAGAATAGCAAATGAATATCCTTACAACCGATCCAGCCCGCTGCGTTGGATCATCTCGCATGTACGGCGGTATCCGCTGTTTCTGCCTGGGCTGCTCATCGGCGCCATTGTCAACAATCTGTGCTACGGTTTGATTCAGGTGTTAACCGGTCAGGCCTTTGACCTGATCACCCGTCCTGCCTGGAGTGCGGCTGAGTTGGGTGGAGTGGCGTTGAGCATCTTCGCGGCGGCGTCCGGTCAAGGAATTATGGCCCTTCTGCGCAACTATTCAGTCGAGTTCCTGGCTCAGCGGGTGGAACGCGACGCGCGTGATGAGCTCTACCTCAACTTGCTGGGCAAGAGCCAGACATTTCACAGCCGCCAGCGCGTTGGTGACATTATGGCACGCGCCACTAATGATGTGCGCACACTCAACCTGATGTTCAGTCCAGGACTGATGCTCATTGTTGATTCATCTATGGCCATCTTTATGCCCCTCCTGTTGATCGCTCGCATCCATCTTGAGCTGCTGCTGGTGCCGTGTATTTTCTTAGTGATGCTGGGGCTGACAGTGTGGGACTACACGCGGCGGCTGGCACCGGTCAGCATTGCGTTGCGGGAACAGTTTGGTACCCTGAACGCTGGCTTGGCCGAGGCAATCACTGGCATCGAGGTGGTCAAGGCAAATGTACGGGAACACTATGAGTGGGACAAGTTCACGCACAACGCACGCCGTTATCGCAACCTGTTCGTCCAGCAAGGAGAGATTCAGGCACTGTACTGGCCCCTGCTGGCCTTCAGTGTTGCCTGGGGAGCCGGCTTCCTACATGCTCTGCTCATCTGGAGCAACGGGGTGATCACCTTGGGGCAGGTGGTGGCATTTATGGGGCTCTTGGGAACATTCCATTTCGCCACTTACATCAGTCTCTTTTCCTTCAATCTTGTGCAGATGGGCATTGCCGGTGCCAAGCGCATTCTAGAAACAATCAGCACTGAGACCGAGCTGGATGAAAACGTTGCTGGTGTCGCCCAACCAATCCGCGGCAAGGTCACCTTCGAAAATGTCACCTTCGCGTACAACGGCACCCCTGTGCTGAAGAACGTCAGCTTTACCGTTCAGCCGGGGGAAACGGTTGCTATCGTCGGACAGACCGGCTCAGGCAAGACCACCCTCACCAAGCTGATCAACCGAACGTTCGATGTGCAGAGCGGACGGGTGCTGGTGGATGGCATTGACGTGCGCGATTGGAATTTGGATGCACTACGTTCACAAATCTCCACCATTGAGCAGAATGTCTTCCTGTTTTCCCGCTCGATTGCGGAAAACATCGCCTTCGGCTGCTCCGATGCCAGCCAAGAGGAGATCGAACGCGCCGCACGTGATGCCCAGGCACACGAGTTCATCATGACCTTTAAAGACGGTTATGCAACCCAAGTGGGTGAGCGCGGTGTGACCCTCTCGGGTGGACAGCGCCAGCGCATTGCCATTGCGCGCGCATTTCTCACCCGCCCGCGCATCCTCATTCTGGATGACAGCACCAGCGCGATTGATAGCGCGACAGAGGATCAAATCCAGCGTGCTATCCGGCGTATCAGCCGCCAGCAGACTACGTTTCTCATCACTCACCGCTTAAGTCAGATTCGGTGGGGGGATCGCATCCTGGTGCTGCGGCGCGGTGAATTAGTAGCTCAAGGCACCCATGAGGAACTGTTACAACGCAGTCCGGAGTATCGGCGCATTTTTGCCCAGTACGAAGGCGAGCCTGCCGGGCACCTTATAGAACACAGCAGCGTCAGTGGAGAACAATAATGAGACATACTAATGGTGTGAATATCCTGCCGCTGCCGCGACTGTTTGTAAGGGTGTGATCTATGGGGTTTATTCTCGACGGACTTGATACAGAGGCATACGATCGCCAGTACGACGACCGTGAGCTGTTGCGGCGTATCCTGGCTTACTTTCAGCCGCATACGTTCCAGCTAGTTATGGTGGTACTTGGCATCGTGTTCTCATCGGCAGCGAATAGCTTCGGCACCATCCTGGTCTCCCAAGTGATCGATCTGGCAGCACAGGAACCCACCGTCTTGCGGCTGGTGTTGCTGAGCGGGACCGTGGTGTTGTTAGGAGTCGCGGGTTGGTTCTTCAACTACATCCAACAGCATTTCAATGCACATATGGTGGGTGATGTTGTGCTCCGCCTGCGTCAGGATGTCTTCGGCGCTACCATTGGACACGATATGTCCTTCTTCGATGAGTTTGCCTCAGGCAGGATTGTCAGCCGTGTCACCTCAGACACGCAAGACTTTTCCGATGTAATTGCGCTGGTCACTCGCCTGCTGGGGCAGATCGTAATGGTGCTAGTGTTGCTCGTGTGGTTGCTGCTCATCAACGTTTGGCTGACGCTGTTGTTGGTCGCCATGGCACCACTCGCCGTGTTCATCGCACTGCGTTTTCGCCACATAGCGCGGCGTGTCACCCAGAATGCACGCCGTGTCACCGCCAACATTAATGCCCAGATCGAGGAATCGATCTCTGGTATCCACGTCGCCAAGGCATTTCGTCAGGAGAGTGCCTTGTATGCCACCTTTGCAGACAACAACCAGCGTGCATACCGCGTGGGGCTGCAACGTGGATTAGTGCTTAACACCATCTTCCCTGTGATGGAGATGACCTCCGGTTTAGGAGCAGCAGCTTTGATCTACGTTGGTGGCCTGGTAGTGCAGAGCGGAGGCATCAGCCCGGGAGAGTGGTATCTCTTCATGATGGCTGCGGGTTACTTCTGGTGGCCCTTGCTGAGCATCGCTTCTTTCTGGAGTCAATTCCAGGACGGTCTATCCGCCGCCGAGCGTGTGTTTGCACTGATTGACGCCGCCCCAAAAGTGCACCAGACTGCGGCCGAAGCGGTCGAACACCTGGAAGGCAAGATCGAGTTTCGCAATGTGTGCTTCAAATACACAGACCAAGAAACCGTGCTGCGCGACTTCAACCTGACCATCTGGCCTAAAGAGACCGTGGCGCTGGTGGGACATACTGGCGCCGGCAAGAGCAGCATCGCACGACTCATTGCTCGCTTCTACGAATTCCAAGAAGGACAAATTCTGGTGGATGGCCGCGATATCCGCCGTTTTGATCTTCAGCAATATCGGCGCCACATCGGTCTGGTGCCACAGGAGCCTTTCCTCTTCTCAGGCACAGTGCGCGAAAATATCCGTTATGCACTGCCCGAAGCAAGCGACGAACAAGTGCTATGGGCAGCGCGCCAGATCGGCTACGGTGACTGGCTGGACGACCTGCCGGATGGACTGGATACCGATGTTGGTGAACGTGGCGCCAACCTGTCAATGGGCCAGCGTCAGCTGGTGGCGCTGGCACGCGTGTTGCTCAAGAATCCAGCTATCTTCATCCTGGATGAAGCGACCGCCAGCGTTGACCCCTTTACAGAGGCGCAAATCCAAGCTGGTCTGGAGACCATCATGCGCGACCGCACTGCCATTGTGATTGCCCATCGCCTGTCGACTATACGCCACGCCGACCGCATCATCGTGCTGGAGCATGGACGCATCATCGAAGAGGGCACACACGAACAGCTGCTGGCACGCGGCGGGCACTATGCCGAGCTCTATAACACCTATTTCCGTCACCAGTCGTTAGAGTACATCGAGAGTGTTGGACTGATCAGTTGAGTGCTACACAGGTCTCCTACGATTACCGACGCAAATGGTACGTCATGGCCGCCGTGGCCATGGGCACCTTCCTGGCAACGATTGATTCTAGCATTGTTAACGTAGCGTTGCCCACACTGGTGAGCGCTTTCGACAGCGAGCTGGCCATTGTGCAATGGGTAGTACTGGCCTACTTGTTGACAGTGGCCACCCTGATGCTCTCGGTCGGCCGTCTGGCGGACATGTTTGGCAAGAAGCAGATCTATGCCGCCGGAATGGTTGTTTTCACCTTGGGTTCGGTGGCGTGTGGGCTCGCCACGTCCATTTATATGTTGATCTTGCTTCGAGTACTGCAAGCGATCGGAGCTGCAATGGTGGCTGCGCTGGGACCAGCTATCATCACTGAGGCCTTCCCACCCACTGAGCGCGGGCGTGCGCTGGGCATCAGCGGTGCCGCTGTGTCGATAGGCATTGTGCTGGGTCCTACGCTGGGCGGGATATTATTGCACTTTCTATCATGGCATTGGATCTTCTTCGTCAATCTACCGGTGGGCATTGTTGGTGTGCTGCTGGTGTTGCGTTTCGTACCGCATCGGAAGCCGGCTGGCGGACAACGTTTTGACTTCGCCGGTGCCACTACCATGTTTATCAGCTTGCTGAGCTTGTTGCTAGCGCTGACACTTGCACAGCGCAGCGGATTCAACGCGCCACCTATTCTGGTACTGTTGGCCAGTTCGTGCGTCTTTCTGGCCGCCTTTGTCTTCATCGAACGTCACAGCGATCAACCTATCGTTGATTTTGGCATGTTCGGAAGCGCCCTCTTCAGTGTCAACCTGATCACTGGCTTCATGACCTTCGTGGCAGTCGCCGGGACACTTATCTTGATGCCCTTCTATCTGCAAAACATTCTGAGTCTCGACTCGTTGCATGTGGGCATGCTGCTCGCTGTCCAGCCGATTGCGATGGGCCTGGTCGCGCCGTTATCCGGCGCCCTCTCTGATCGCGTGGGAGTGCGGCCAATTGCCGCGGTGGGCTTGCTGACGCTGCTGGGTGGCTTTTTCGCTGTCAGTTCGCTCGGCCCCCACACGACAGCGGCAGGCTATGTGCTGCGCTTTCTACCGGTGGGGCTTGGCATGGGCATTTTCCAGTCACCGAACAACAGTGCGATCATGGGGGCAGCACCGCGCACACGGCTGGGCATTGCTTCCAGCATTTTGGCGCTGACACGTACGCTGGGACAGACGGTGGGAGTCTCAACGCTGAGCGCGCTGTGGGCCGGGCGCGTGATGGCGCATACCGGTGGGATAGTGCCGGGTGGTGCTACGGCAGCAACACCACTTGTGCAGGTAGCCGCACTGCGCGAGACGATTCTCGTTATTGTCGTTTGGATCGCGCTGGGGCTGGCGCTGAGCATCTATGCGCTGTGGCATGAGCGCACGCAAGCCCTCAGCGTCTCCTCGCTCGACAGCAGAGTTATGCCGCACTGCACGAGCGACCCCGACCCATGGCCAGTATCGTCCCCTTCCCATGTTCGAGAAGATATCGAGGAGGGATTGATCCCGGCATCTCCTGGATCACAACTCCAGGAGGAGAAGAGCACGTAAGCACGCCCCGGCTGCACGGTCCACCAGCTGAGGCCTACAAAGGAACATGCACCAAGAGAGGGTGACAAAAGATATCCCAACGATGGGTCACCCAGATTTACGCACAAAAATTATAGTATAACGGCATCAAAGCGTGCGTTTGTCAACGTTCTCAACACAGGGGAGCTGAGACCTTTTTCACCACTCTCAATGCGTGACTGTTCATTATATTTGGTGAATCTGAATAAGCCTATGCATCGAGCAAGCACCGAGCACAGTTCAGGCAACCAGCGGCGCCAGGTCAGTCCCACCGCGCCCCAGGCGGCTGCCGACCCACGCGCGTACAGACGAGACATTGATGGCAGAACAAGCGCGTTGGTAGCCGCGCATCGCACGATTATCGCTCCTCGACGCACCAGCCGATGGCACGCTCAGCAGCGTTATTGGTGCCGTCCAAGGTCTCAGCGTGCCTACCCCGCCATGTGCGGTAACAGGTGAGGCGTGGCCACAGATTCCCACGACCCCGGAACAGCAAACGCGAGCGCCCGTGGTGGAACACACGTCCCCACATCTGGTGGTGGCGTTGGAGTCGGTGAACATTGAAAAGATCTATTGGAGGGTGTCGAAAAACGTCATCGCTGCCTGTTTTGCAAGCCCACATTATCCTAATCCTACAGAAATTGGTGTGAAATGAAGGCTCTGTCAAAGCTCTTAACCTCGAGTTTTCCATGCACCTCTGCAGCGAGGTTGTCCGATTGGCAGGTGGAGTGTATAATAAGATTGCCTTGTCAACTCAAGTTTCCCCTAGCACGCCGGCGGTGTCAACGGCTCATTGTCTCACCACCATGGGGGATGTCATAACCCAAGTTATCAGGAGGAAGGATTCGATGAACTATCGGCGTTTTGGACGTATTGGCTGGATGGTGAGCGAGATCGGATATGGGATGTGGGGAATGGGAGGCTGGACTGGTTCCGACGACCAGGAATCGATCCAGTCGCTGCAACGCGCCGTTGAGCTGGGATGCAACTTCTTCGACACTGCTTGGGCTTATGGTCAGGGTCACAGCGAGCGACTGTTGGGCCAGCTGATCGCGAACAATCCCCAGACAAAGCTCTACGTCGCCACCAAGATCCCACCCAAGAACCTCAAATGGCCCAGCCGCAGAGAGTTCACGCTGGACGATTGTTTCCCGCCGGACCATATCGAGGAGTATGTACACAGGAGCCTGGAAAACATCGGGGTGGAGACCATCGACCTAATGCAGTTCCACACGTGGGAGGATAGCTGGCTACACGATGAGCGCCTGGCACAAAAGATGGATGACCTGCGCCGCCGGAGGCTGGTGCGCGCATGGGGCATCAGCATCAACCGCTGGGAGCCGTGGAACGGTGTGCAGGCAGTGCGCAGTGGCTTGTTCGACGCCGTGCAGGTGATTTACAACATCTTCGACCAGAATCCCGAGGACGAACTCTTTCCAGCTTGCGCCGAGATGGATGTAGCCGTCATCGCACGCGTCCCCTTTGACGAGGGCACACTCACCGGCACGCTCACCAAGGATAGCAAGTGGCCAGAGGGAGACTGGCGCAACACCTATTTTGTGCCGGAGAATCTGATCCCCAGCGTGGAGAGGGCAGAGGCACTGAAAAAGATACTTCCAGAGGGCATGACAATGCCGGAAATGGCGCTTCGTTTCATTCTTTCCAATCCCACCGTCAGTACCACCATTCCCGGGATGCGCAAACTTCGCCACGTCGAAGCTAACATTGCCGCCAGCGACAAGGGACCACTCCCACCCGAGCTCCTCGCCACGTTGCACCAGCATCGCTGGGATCGCGTGCCGACCAGCTGGTCACAGTAGGGGAGCAGACGCGTTAGACGCCAAAAAGGAATGGTGACACGGCCCGATGCGCACGGCAATCTGGTGGCTGCGCCGGGACTTGCGCCTGTCGGACAATCAAGCGCTGGCAGCAGCGTTGGCGAATGCAGACGCCGTGCTGCCGGTTTTCATCCTGGATCCCGTATTACTGCGCTCACCCTATGTCGCGCCGCGCCGATTGGCCTTCCTGTACGAAGGCTTGCGCCGGCTGGACGCTTCGTTACGGGCACATGGCAGCTATCTCGTCGTGAGGCGTGGCACGCCTCATGAGGTGCTAGCTGCCTTGGTGCGTGAGAGTGGGGCGCACAGCGTGTACGCAGAGGAAGATTACTCACCCTATGCAACCAAGCGTGACCAGCAGGTGGCGGCACATGTGCCATTGCGCCTTGTGGGTGGGCTGACAGTGCACGCGCCGGGAACAGTGGTACGCGCGGATGGCACACCCTATCACGTCTTTACCCCTTTCAGCCGTGCATGGTTATCTTTGCCCGCTCCTAAGGCAGAGGATCTGCTGTTACCCCCGCCGCGCATCGTTACGCCGTCTGGTATCGCCAGCGAAGCGTTGCCCGCAGGAGAAGCACCACCAGAGTTTCCGGCCGACGAGCTCGCAGCGCAGCGCGGGCTCATCCGCTTTGCTGGCGCAGCGGCGGGCCAGCTTCTGCGCAGTCTTATCGGCAACAGCGACAGCGCGGAGGATCAACGTGAGGCACCGATCTATCAATATGAACAGATGCGCAATCGCATGGACATCGTGGGGACCTCGCGGCTTTCTCCCTACTTGCGCTTTGGGCTGCTCTCGGCGCGCCAGGCGGTGGTGGTGGCGCGGCGCGCAATAGATCTGGCGCCCGACGCGGCGGCGCGTCAGAGCGCTATGACCTGGCTGAACGAATTGATCTGGCGCGAGTTTTATATCTCCATCCTGGCACACTACCCACAAGTGCGCCGCCACGCTTTCCGCAGTGAGCTGGAATATGTTCCCTGGCGGAATGATGAAGAGGCCTTCGTGTGTTGGTGCACCGGACGTACCGGCTACCCGGTGGTGGACGCAGCGATGCGGCAGCTGGTCCAAACCGGTTGGATGCACAACCGGGCACGCATGATTGTCGCCTCGTTCCTGGTGAAAGACTTGTTGACAGATTGGCGTTGGGGTGAGCGTTGGTTTATGCAGCAGCTGTTGGACGGCGACCCGGCTGCGAACAATGGGGGGTGGCAATGGAGTGCGGGCACCGGCACTGACGCAGCGCCCTACTTTCGTATCTTCAACCCGGTGACACAAGGTAAGAAATTTGACCCCCTTGGCGACTATGTGCGACGTTGGGTACCAGAGCTGGGACGGGTGCCGACGGAGCATATTCACGAGCCCTGGCGCATGCCACCCGAGGTGCAGCGCGCGACGGGTTGCCGCATTGGCGAGGACTATCCAGCGCCTTGCGTGGATCATCAGGCAGCCAGACCGCGTATCCTCGCGGCTTATGCGGCCGCTCGAGCGAAACGAACGAACAAGCATAGCATCATTTCGTAAGGATGGTCTGGCCGGGTGGATGCTTGGGACATTGTCCCGCGTATGATTGACAACCTCATTAGAGTGCACTACATTGTCTCTGAAAATGGTGAGTAAAGAAGCTAGTGGCCTCACTATGGAATTCCACATCTCTCGCGTTGCCCGAGATCGTTATCGCTTCGATGAGTCACTCTTCCAACTGAGCGGCAACGTCATCTTCGCAAACTTTCACGCCGCGCGGACGTTTGCTCAGCGGATCAATCGCACGCGCGATCTGGCCCGTTTTCCCGAGCAGGCTGTGCGCGCCGGCCAGCTGAATGCCATGGGGCTGATCGACGAGATCCTCCATTATGTGGTGGAGCTGTACCGGCAGCAGAAGAACCCAGAAGTAATGTCTCAGGCACGCGTCTGGCTGGAACAGCGCTTGGGGCATGAGGCGGTCGAGATGGCACTGCGCCGCTTCAGCGAAGAGTTCCCCCCGCTGGCGGTCTACCGACGCGAAATGGGACTGGACGAGTACCTGGCCGGCGAGACCGCCGGCGTGCCTCACCGCAACATCGCGTTGGAGGAGCTGCTGCTGCTCTGGTTGGCCAATGCCAACCCGGCCTTTGCGCCTTTTTTGGAGCTATTCGACGACGAGCACCTGGAATGCGAGACAGCTTATACACAAATCATCGCTGAGTTGCACGCATTCTTCGAGACGCAGCCTCGCTTTGGCCCGGATAACCAAAATTTGGTGGATATGTTGCGTAGTCCGGCCATCGCGGTGCCGTATTCGTTACCTGGCCAGCTGGAATATATCCGCATGCGTTGGGGCGCACTGTTGGGTCGTTACATCTTCCGGATGTTAAGCAGCCTGGATCTGATTCGCGAAGAAGATCGCCCTGTTTTCACTGGTCCGGGTCCGACGCGCGTGTATGAATATGCCGGGCTGGATCTGGAAGCGGAGCGCTTCAGCCCCGATCGCGAGTGGATGCCCCGTCTGGTGCTCATTGCCAAGAACACCTACGTCTGGCTCTACCAGCTATCGCGCAAATACCAGCGCCCGATCCATCGGCTGGATCAGATCCCCGACGAGGAGCTGGCAACGCTGGCCGAATGGGGTTTTAGCGGATTGTGGCTGATCGGTTTGTGGGAGCGCAGCCGTGCCTCACAGCGCATTAAGCAGCTGTGCGGCAACCCCGAGGCAGCCGCTTCGGCTTACGCCCTGTATGATTACCAGATCGCTGTCGACTTGGGTGGCGAACAGGCTTTCCTCGACTTGCGCCATCGCGCATGGCGCTATGGCATTCGTCTCGCCAGCGATATGGTGCCGAATCACATGGCCATTGACTCGAAATGGGTCATCGAACACCCCGATTGGTTCATTGGCCAGGATTACAGTCCTTTCGCCAGCTACACCTTTAACGGTCCAGATCTCTCCCATGATGAACGCGTTGGCATCTTTATTGAGGATCATTATTACGATCGCAGCGATGCTGCGGTCGTGTTCAAGCGCCTAGATCGTTGGACGGGGGCAGTGCGTTACATCTATCATGGCAACGATGGCACCGGGATGCCGTGGAATGACACGGCCCAGCTCAATTATCTGAAGCCTGAAGTGCGTGAGGCGGTCATCCAGCTCATCCTGGATGTAGCGCGACGCTTTCCCATCATCCGCTTCGATGCAGCGATGACGCTCACCAAGAGGCACTATCAGCGTCTCTGGTTCCCCGAGCCAGGTAGCGGGGGCGATATTCCCTCGCGGGCTGATCACGCCATGACACGCGCCGAGTTTGACGCCGCCATGCCCAACGAATTCTGGCGCGAAGTGGTCGACCGCGTCGCTCAAGAGGTCCCGGATACTCTGCTGCTCGCTGAAGCTTTTTGGCTGATGGAAGGCTATTTTGTGCGCACCCTCGGGATGCACCGGGTGTACAACAGCGCTTTCATGAACATGCTGCGCGATGAGGAGAATGCCAAGTATCGCAGCGTGATCAAGAATACGCTGGAATTTGACCCCGAGATTCTCAAGCGCTTTGTCAATTTCATGAACAATCCCGACGAGCGCACGGCAGTGGATCAGTTCGGGAAGGATGACAAGTACTTCGGTGTGTGTACCTTGATGGTGACCATGCCGGGCCTCCCTATGTTCGGGCACGGTCAGGTGGAAGGTTTCGCCGAAAAGTATGGCATGGAGTATCGGCGCGCTTATTGGGACGAGCAGCCTGACGAGTGGTTGATCGAGCGCCACCAGCGCGAGATCTTTCCACTGTTGCGTCGCCGTCATCTCTTCTCTGAAGTGCAAAATTTTCGACTTTATGACTTCTTCAATACAGATGGCAGCGTGAATGAGGATGTTTTTGCCCACTCGAATCGCTGCGGGGAAGAACGTGCGCTGGTGATCTACAACAACCGATTCGCCGAGGCGCGCGGTTGGATCCGCACCTCAGTCGCCTACTCTGCCAAGGGCGGCTCCGGGGATGAACGCCGTCTGGTGCAGGACACGTTGGGGCAAGGATTGGCTCTGCATAGCTCTCCGGGTTGGTTCTCCATATTTCGCGATCACGTCAGCGGGCTGGAGTATATCCGCGACAATCAGGGATTGTGCTCCCAAGGGTTGTACGTCGAACTAGGCGCATACAAATATCATGTATTCCTGGACTGGCGTCAGGTCCAGGACGACGCAAGCCAACATTATGTGCGTCTGACCGCCTATCTTGCCGGACGCGGTGTGCCGGATATCTCTGTGGCGATGCATGAGCTGCTTCTGCAACCGGTGTTGTTGAGCTTCGAGGCTCTACTAGAACCCCATCTACTGCGCCAGTGGTGCATAGACCAACCCGCCTGCACCAATGCGACATGGTCTGAGACGCTGCGGGGACGCCTCCGCGAGTTGCTTCGGACGGTCAAAGCTCATACCGGCGCCAATGGGGATGAGGAGATGGTCACCACAGGCGTGCAATGTGAAATGGAGATGGCTTGCCAGCTCATACAGGAAATACATGATCACTCACCCACGCTAGGACCAAGTTTCCGGGTGGCGTGCTCACCGAGTGATCCGCTGGTGCGCGCGACCCTGTATGGCTGGCTCATCGTGCATCGCCTGGCCCAGGTCACAGATGCGCACAACTATGCCACTCTCAGCCGCAGCTGGATAGACGAGTGGGGCTTGGGCAGGCGACTGGTTGAGGCATTTCGTCGCACCCTCGAGGTAGATGAGGCAGCAGCTGAGCGTGCGGTACAGGCAATCAAGTGGTTGACCTCCTATGGTGATTGGTGGCGTGCACTGGACATCTCGTCTCTGCCAGTGGTCCACTCGCTGGCCGAGGCGACTCCCCCTATCGGCCAGTCTGGTACTGCGGAGACGACTGGGGAAGTGGCTGTCTCTGTTTCGGGCATCGCGATGCGCAACCTGCTGCATGGGTTGTTTGCCGACGGCGACGTACAACGATTTCTGCAGGTAAACCGCTATCAGGGCGTCTTGTGGTTCAACAAAGAATCCTTTGAGCAGTTTTTGTGGTGGCTGCGCCTAGTGGCACGAATTGGCCTCCGCTGTGACCCATTCGTTCCTGCTGGCGGAGCAGCTTCCAGGCTGGGCCAAGTTGAGGCCGTACTGCAACACTGGGAAAATGTGGCTGGTCGCTGCGGCTATCAGGTGGACAGGCTACTGGATGCTGTAGAGAGCTTTGAGCTGACCACTGGCACGGTGGGACAAAGCTGATCTGGCCTGGTGGTATAAGCGATGTACCAGGTGCATCGTAAGTCTGTTCGGGGATAGTTCCGGGCAATTGCCCGCATCGTTTTTCCTGTACTATTGCCAGGAGCACATTCTTTCGAGTCTGCGGACGAGCCTGATATCCGTGGAACAATTCTTCAAGATACTCTTGCGTCATCTGCATACTCTGTGGTCAGCGCTCACCACAGAAGCATCCTGCCAGGCGGCGCCGCGTGGCCTTTGGCAGCGCATCGAGTGTCTCCTCTTTCCACCGATTGGGGATCCGATGCGCCCTCTGGTGTTGCGCGACTATCTGACGTTCGCCCTGCCCAGCATCGCTGTCTGCGCAGTCGTGGGGACGTGGGTGTCACCCGATGGCTTGATGGGTTATGATTGGCGCCATTACTTTAGCTTGGGTTACCGCACTTTTGGCACTTCCTACTATCCTCCTTGGATCGTTCTGATAGCTCACCTGGGTTGGCCACTTCTGGTCGGATTGACACTTGCCGGGCTGACGCTGGCACTTTATCAGCGAAGAAGCACTCCCGTGAAGGCAGTGAGTGCATGTCTCACATTGCCCGTTTTCTGGACCCTGTTTCTGGGTCAGGTGGATGGTGTAGCACTCTTCGGTCTCACAGGCCTGCCCTGGCTGGCGCCCCTGGCTACCATTAAGCCTCAGGTATCCTATTTTGCTTTCCTCGCACGCAAGCAACACCTGGTTGCCTTGATTGTCTGGTTGGCGATTTCAGTGATCATCTGGGGGCTGTGGCCGCTTGATATGATGAGCATCACCGAGTTTGTCGCTTGGCAACAACCACACGACATCCATTTGTGGCCGTGGTCGCTGCCGGCAGTGCTGGTGATGTTGTGGTTCTCGCGTGGGGATGCTGATATGCTAATGCTGGCCGGCACGTTTGCGATGCCCTATTTGCACCCGTATCACTACATACTGGTGGTGCCAGCGCTGGCTCGCCTAGGACAGGGAACTGCTGTGCTCGCCTTTGCCATCTCTTGGTTGCCATTGCTCTCCAATTGGTATGGGGATTGGTGCTGGTATCTGGGGCACCTGTTCCCTCTCTTGCTCTGGAGCAGCCTCTTCCTACGAAGATGGCGGTCCGGCAGCAGGCAGATCATTCTGGGGTTCTGAGCCTGCGTGCTAGGAGATATCTTGGGAGAACGGGTGAGTGCACGACCACGGAGGATCCGCAACAGACCAACAGCAGGACAGCTCACGACATATGCTGGACCGGGCCGACCACCAAGCTTTGGCGTGGCTGTTTGTGCTGAGCTTGGTGGTGCGCGCACTGGTGACTCTGCCGATGCAGCATCCTGGTTATATGGACGCTGCATACAACTATGACATCGCGCTCAATCTGGCACGCGGCAATGGCTTCAATGAGCCCTTCTTGTGGAACTATCTGGACGATCCATCTGGTCTGCCTCATCCCAGCCATCTTTACTGGATGCCTCTGCCGACGCTGCTGGCTTGGCTTGGCATCACCCTTCTGGGGCACAGCTATCGCGCAGCGCAGGTGCCGTTTATCTGCCTGTCCGCACTGCTGCCGTTGATCAGCTACTACGTCGCCCGTCGGGTGCTGTCACATCGCTCCTACGCCGTGACCGCTGCATTGCTCACCGTGTTCAGCGGGTTCTTTGTGCCTTACTGGACGCACACGGACAACTTTACTCCATTTGCGCTGGCCGGCAGCTTGTGCCTGATTGCTGGGTGGCGTGCTCCGCAGGCAGCCATTGGGCGGGATGCTGCCAAGCACTACTGGCGCTGGTGCGTTCTGGCGGGCTCTATGGCTGCGTTGGCGCAATTGTCGCGAGCGGATGGCGTGTTGTTACTGGCAGTGGTGATCGTATGGGGTGTCCTGTGTTTGCGCCACACTCCGCGGCGTGCGCTTGTGACATCCAGCTTGATAGCTGGCAGTTTCGTCGGGGTCATGCTGCCATGGCTGATACGCAACACTTCGGTCGTGGGTACCCCATGGCCCGCCTATGGCACCCAGACCATCTGGCTTACCCAATATGATGATCTCTTTCATTATGGGCGGATGTTATCGCTGGAGAATTATTTAGCTTGGGGGTGGAGCAACATTCTGCAATCCAAGCTGGAGGCATTATGGTGGAATGTGCAAACCGTCGTGGCAGCGTGGGGTATGATTTTCCTTGTACCACTGGCGCTGTTGGGTGCCTGGCATCTACGCCGTCATCTCCTGCTGCAGCTGGCCGGGAGCTATGCGTTTATCTTGTTTCTAGTAATGACCTTCATCTTCACTTTTCCTGGTCCGCGAGGTGGGCTTTTCCACTCTGGCAGTGCTGTGCTCATCTTTCTCTATGTTGCTGCGCTGGCCGGACTGGATAGCGCGATTCGCTGGGTAGCCACACATCGTTCCACATGGCAGCCAGAGGTGGCGCGAAGCGTGTTCGCTTGGGGCATGGTGGTGCTGGCTTTGCTGGTGAGCAGCTTCGTTGTCTATCGCGGAATTGCGATCTCCACTCGCTGGCGACAACCTGACATTCGTTACATCCAGCTGGCGAACTGGCTGGCCGTGCATGGTGAATCGGACTCTCTAGTCATGCTAGGTGATCCTCCCAGTTGGTGGTACGTTAGTGACATCCCCGCCATCGTTGTGCCTAACGAACCTCCCGATGTAGTGCTAGCTGTCGCGCAACGCTACGGAGCGCGCTACCTGGTTTTGGACGTGAATCGCCCGGCGCCACTGGCAGCGCTCTATGATAGGACACAGACGCATCCTCGCCTGCAGCTCGTGCATACCCTCAGCGACGAGACAGGCCAGCCGGTGCACATCTGGCGAATCCGCTGAGGCGCTGGCCTTCAGGGCTGAACAACCAGACGCAGCACGCAAGGAGATGGGTAGTTGCCCGTCTTATCCACCACCACCAGCCGGAACTCGTACTCTCCGGGTGGCACGGAGCGCGTATCCCATGCACCCAAGATACCACCGTTGATGGGCTGGTCGAAGCGTTGGATGAACGTCCAGTCACCGAATGCGCCGCCGCGAAACTCAAACTTGTAGTATTCGAAGTCGGGAATATTGGCCGAGCCGACCAGCTGGATCACTCCGGACACGGTCGCCCCGTCGCCCGGCTCTGAAATGCGCACACCGGGATTGGGGCAGTTCGCCGGCACCGGGGTCGGCTTCTCAGGCGTGGGCGTATCGGTGGGCATGGGCACTGGCGTAGGACGCGGGGTGGCGGTGGCGGTCGGTGTGGGGGTGGGCAACAATGGAGGTGGCGTAGGCGTAGGAGGGAATACAATCAGCATCGTAGGTGTAGGAGTAATCTCGGGTTGGGGTATTTCTGCCACCAAGAAGTGCGATATGTAGAAAACAACGCCCACCGCGACCAATGTGAACAGCAAACCAGTGGTAGCTTGTGCCATTCGCCCTTTGGCTGCTTCCCGTTCCAGGGTAAAAATGGCGTTGTCCCGCTCACGCCGCGCCACCATGTAGGCGCGCAGAAACATAAAAGCGATCAGCACCAGGAACAGGTACAGCCAGATGGCATAATTGGCGATCAGCCTGATAAGGATTGTCATGGGCCAATTGCCTGGTCCAGAATCGAGGATGTGCCAGTTATGGCCACCTGTGCAACGGAGCCTCTGGCTTTCATATGTTACCAAGTATACGGCTGACGCATCGATGTGGCAAGTTATGGCAGGAAGATGTCAGGTTGCCGTCGTCGCGGCGTGCGTCGCAAAGTTGGCCAGCAAGTATCGAGATCTAGAAATTGTGATATGGCACAAGGAGGCACATATCCGGTTCAACCCTCCCGCAGATTCCGGAGCCGCGGGAGGGTTGAACCGTCTCTTATCGCTTACAAGTCAACCGGGCGACCTGTGGCAGCCGATTCTTCGATAGCGGCCGCCACGCGCACCGCTGCCAGACCTTCTTCGCCTGTGGCAAGTACTGGTTCGTTGTACACGACTGCATCTACGAAGCGAGCGATCGCTTCGAGATTGAAACCGCCAATGCGGTATCGGCTGGTGGGCGTCGTGCCAAACACGTCCCCATATGTGGGCTTGTTGCCGACATGTTTCTCGATGGCGCCGTGATGCGACGCGTTCACGTACAATGCTCCCTGGCTGCCCAGCAACTCCATGCGAAACTCGTAGACCATGGGATGGCTGCGGGGTAGGATCCAGGCATTCTCGAAGGTCACCACAGTTCCCTTCTCAAACTCGGCAATGGCTACGTGGAAGTCTTCGGTTTGCACGCCCATGCCCTGTAGGATACCAGTACGATCCACCGCGTACACGCGCCGTACTCGATCCTGCAGCAGGTAATGCATCATATCAATGGTATGGCTGCCCAGGAACCACAAGGCAGAGCTTTTGCTGCCCCAGGTCAGCATCTCCGTAGGCACCCAGGTAGTATTGCTGAGGCGAATGTAACCGTAGGCAGGTTTCCCGATCTCGCCGGCATCAATGCTCTGCTTGGCCGCCACAAAGGGTGGGCTGACGCGGTTGTGGTAGGCCACCATAAGTTTGACGCCAGCCTTGCGTGCTGCGTCGACAATGTCCTGAGCATCCTTCACATTCGTCGCCAGCGGCTTCTCGCACAGGATGTGCTTGCCTGCCTGAGCCGCCGCTACGGCGATGTCGCGATGTGCAAAGTCGGGCGTGGCGACAGAGACCGCCTGGATATCTGGGTGCTTCAGCAGTTGCTCGTAGTCGGTGTACCAGGCACGCGCGCCGTATTTCTCAGCAATGGCGCGTGCCCGTTCGGCGCTAACGTCGCACACCGCGACCAGCTCTGCCTCCGGCAGGCGGCTGTACACCAAGGCGTGATTCTCGCCGAAGATACCGGTGCCAACGACACCAAATCCTGTCTTGTCCATATGTTCTGCTCCTTTTTGGTTATTTGCGGTGGAGTTTATCCACTATATTTGTTATCAGCCCTTGACTGCCCCAAAAGTGAGACCGCGCACGATGTAGCGACCCAGCACCAGGAAAATGATCATGGGGGGCAACATCGTGACAACGGCTGTGGCAGCAATAAAGTTCCAGGTAGCTCCTGTTGTGGCGAAATAGTTGAGCGTGCCGACCGGCAGGGTTGCCGTGCTCTGGTTACTCAACACCAACGGAAAGATAACATTGTTCCAAGTGAATACAAAAGCGAACATCGAGGTGACAATGATGCCTGGCAATGCCAGCGGGAGTGTGATCCGCGTCAGTGCTTGGTGCCAGCTCGCTCCATCTACCTGAGCTGCTTCTTCGATGTCAATAGGCACCTCGTCGAAGAAGCTCTTAAGCAGCCAGATCGAGAACGGAATTGTGATAGTCTGAGCGATAATGATCATAGAGGGGTAGGTGCCTCGCAGCTTCAAGCTGGACATCAAGATGAAGTATGGGATCAGGAAAACTATCGGCGGCGCCATCAGCAAGCTGATGTACCACATCATCAGGAACTGCTTGGCTCGCATTCTGAAACGGGAGAGTGCATAGGCGGCGGTGACTGAGAAGGGCAGATTCAGCAACGTGGCGCCGCTGGCGACGATCAAGCTGGAAACCAATTGGGGCCTGTTAACACCTGGGTTGACAAAGGTGTAAATAAAAGCATTCAAGGTGGGCTCGAAGAAGAACTCGGGCGGCGACGCAAAGGCACTTGTTGGAGAACGCAGCGACAATGCCCAGAACCAGTAGATAGGGCCTAAGAAGAAGATCAGCACAAGAAGGATAGCCAGGTAAATCAGCACCTTGCGATGGAGTGGCATGCGCATCGTTACCACTCCCAGCCGCGGAAGGCCACGCGCGCGTAGACGTTGATCAGGATGGTGACGATGATCACAATAAGCCAAGTCATGGCCGCGGCCACTCCGATGTTGTAATTGACGAGCCCTTCTTGGTACAGATTGTAGCTCAGAGTACGCGAGGCGGTGCCTGGTCCGCCGCGCGTCAGGACCAAAACGAGATCGAACATGTTGAAGAGCTGCATAAAACGGATCATCACCACAATGATGGCAGTGCGACTGATCGATGGCAGCGTGATCCAGGCGAACATACGCAGGCCGGTCGCGCCGTCCACAATGGCAGCTTCTTTGATATCCTCAGGGATGGATAGGAGGCCAGCGTACAACACAATCGCGAAGAAAGGTGTCCATTGCCAGATGTCGGCTAGAGCGATGGAGGCTAGCGCTGTGGTGGAGCTGCCCAACAGTCCCTGTGGTGGCACGGGAAAACCGACTTGGGTGAGCAACCAGGTGAGCAATCCACCTTTTTCGTAGTACATATACCGAAAGAGAAACCCGGCCACAATGGGTGCAATCGTGGTCGGCATTATCAGGAGCGCACGCACTGCGTTGGTGCCTTTCAGCTGTGTGGCAAGTAATAGGGCAATGCCCATGCCAAACCAAAACTCGATAAATGTGCCTGCCACCGAGAGAATCAAAGTGTTGCGTAGTGAATCGAGAAAGGGGGTGGTCTGGAAGACCATCTGATAATTCAAGAAGCCCACGAAACCCAAGGGCACCGGGCTAGTCTGCAGGTTCCACTGACGGAAGCTATTGACCAGCGAGAAGCCTATGGGGTAAATGATCAGGGCGAGCAACCCCAGTATAGAGGGCAAAACCAGGAGATAGGGCAAATTTCTTCGCGAGCTCAACCTACCCGCCATAGTCAATTCTCCAGCCGATACTCATCAGAAAACGATTTGCCGGGACCTGCCCCGGCAGCGGATGTTAGGACGTTGTTGGCAACCAAGATACATTTAGAAGGTGCTCTTGAGATCTCAAACGCACGAGTTCCAAAGCGGGGTGAGGAGACACGGTCTCCTCACCCCGCAAGCATGCTATGGTCTCAAGCGGCCAGGCTGTCGATCAGCTTGCGCGCGTTCTCCAGCGTGTCATCGTAGCTCTCTAGCTTATAGGGCAGCATGAAGTTACCGGTCAAGGCGTTACGGAACAGCATATCGGTTTCCTTCAGGCTATCCTCTGCTGTGGCCGCACCTGACAACACCTTATTGATCTGGAGCCCGTAGATGGCCTCCAAGGTGCTGTAGATGGGCATCGGCGGCCGCACGATCTTGCCGTTGCCCTGCTGCAGAAGTTTCAGTTGGGTATCCAAGTATGGATAGATTGCCTTGAGCTCGGCATCTTGATACAGCGAGACGCGTGCGAAGTCACTGAACTGGTAGTTGTAATCCTTGACCAGTCCCATCTTCTTCTGCGTCTCTGCACTGCACGCCCACTTGATGAACTGCCACCCCTCGTCCTGCTTGGCTGAGCTGGAGGGAATGCCCAGGCTCCATCCACCATTGCTGATGACCTGTGGCGCATCGTCCTTCAGCTTGGGAAGCAGGGCCACAGCAAACTTGTCGATGATCTTGGAGGGTGTGCCGCTCATGTAGCCGTCGTTCTTCACCAGATAGAAATAGGGTGTCCACCAGAAGAAGATGCCGATGTCTCCCTGCGAGAAGCGCGTACCGGCGTCAAACCAGACGTAGTTGATCGACTCAGCTGGCGAGAGGTCATAGAGTGCCTTGTAGAACTTGAGCGACTCGACGTTCTCCGGCGAGTTAATCGTAGGTTCGAAGTCCCATGGCGCCTCGGGGAATTGCTTGAACCAACGCACTCCGCGGCTGGCGGCCAGCTGCGTGTACATATGGACGATGGGCACCGGCTGTGCACCCACGATCACGGTGCCATACAGTTTGGTGTCGTCCATCTCCATGCCCTGCAGCTGCTTGACAATCTCCATGTACTTGTCCCACGTCCAACCCGTTGCCTTATCCGGGTCAGTGGGCGGCGGCTCCAACCCAGCTTTCTCAAACACGTCAGTACGGTACATTACACCTTGTCCGTAGGCTGCTATGGGCAGAGAGACAAAGTTGCCGCGCCAGAGGTTGAGCGAGTACAACACCTCCGGGATAAAATCCTTCAGGTTGACGTCCGAGTCCGCTTTAATGTAGTCATTTAGGGAGATGATCCAGCGATTATCGAAGTACTGACCGGTCCACATTGCGTCTACGGTCACGACATCCGCATCGGGGGTCTGGCTGACGAACGAGGTGACCAGCCGCGCGTTCAGCGCATCGTAGGCCAAACTCTCCAGATTGACCTTGATGCCGGTCTGGCTGGTGAAGTCGTCCAGCACCTTCTCCAACGCAAACTGGAATGGGTCACCTACCACCAGCACCCTGATCTCCTTGGTCTGCGCTTTGGCGCGTGGGCGAACACCTGCCGCCAGTGCTGTCTGGGTCAGTGCCGGCTGGGCCACGCTGCAGACACCGGCGGCGGCAATGCCAAGTCCAGCCACTTTCAGGAACTCACGCCGAGAAATCGCTTTGCGATGCTCCTTCATTTTCGAATCCTCCTTGATCTAAAACCTAGCTCCTCTGCACTCATTGTGCGGAGGTATCCCCTCTGCCTGTTCAATCCAGTAGTGACCTACAGCGACAACGCACCGTCCAGATTATCACCTCCTTTCAATGATAATCGACATGTTTTCTTCCGTCTTTCTTTGCACAGCCTGATGGAGCAGGCGAACCATTAGTCGGGACAATTTCTCATATGACTCCCATCTCGTGGCGCAGCAGCAAACCCGCTGCACCCAACAGGACAATCCGGGCACCCAAGCTGGCAGTTTCAATGGTTGTCTGACTGACCATACGGGCGAGGGAGCGTGCATACACCTCCTGGGTGATGGCGTCCAGCAGGGGTTGCCCAAAGTTGGAGACGCTGCCGGCGATCAGCACATATGGCACGCTCAGGACGCTCACTAAGCTGGCAATGGCGATGCCCAGGTAATGCCCCACCTCGGCAACCACAGGTCGCAAGGCGGGTTCTCCCGCTTCGTAAGCGCATAACACTGACCGAATATCCAGCTCTGCCGGTGTGGGCGCGAATTTATTAAGCAGTGAGGCCGGGTTGCTGCGCGCGATTGCCTGAGCACGTTTGACGATGGCACGACTGCTTGACACCGTCTCCAAGCAACCGAAATTGCCACACATACAGCGTTCGCCGTTTTCCACCACTACCATATGGCCGATCTCACCGGCGCCAAAGCCGTGGCCTAAAAAAGGCTCCCCGTTCAAGATAGTACCAGCGCCAACATCGTAACCTACCTTGACCACTACCAGGTCTGGGACGTTGCGACGACGCCCAAAGGTGTACTCAGCCAACACCGCTGCATGGCTGGCATTGGCGATATAGACAGGCAGTCGATAGCGTTCATACAGCCTCTGGCGCAGCGGTAGATCGTACCATTCGAAGTTGACCGCACGGTGCACGATACCCTTATCCGGGTCAATGATACCAGGTGCGCCGACAGCGATTCCCAGCACTGGACTGCCAATGGTAGGCAACAGAGAGTCGATCAGATCGAATGCTACCGCAACAGCAGCATCACCAGTGCGACCAGCCAGATAGATACTGCGCTGGCAGAGGATCTCGCCACGCAAGTTGATCACTGCACCCTGAAATGAGGCCTTTGCTAGGTCAAGGCAGATCATATGATATGCATCCTTGTTGACCTGGAGCACAGCGGGGGGCTTGCCACGGGGCAAAGAAGCCGTCCCGTCCTCAATCACCAAGCGTTTTCTCATCAGCTCGGATACTACGCTGGAGACGGTAGTGGGAGTCAGGTCGGTGAGGCGCGCGACGTCTGCCCGGCTGATCTGCTTGGCATTGTAAATCGTGGTAAACACCAGCCGGCGATTGTGCAGTTTGGTGAGCTCGCGCGTAGCTTTTTTCTGCGGATACATCCTCGCGACCTGCAGCGGACGGTTTTCTTTTTTTTAAGTCCAATGAATTTAATTAAAGATATCACACAATCCAAAGCTTGTCAAGGGCATCTAAACAGTTGTTGCTTCAAAGGCGCCCGAGTCACAGCTCTTACCGAATCATTCTTACACGAACAGATTTTCCAGGAGAATAGGCTAATAAAGTAGGTAACTCAGATGTTTTCTAGCACCTCTCCCCTTTATGTACTTGCCCCGTAACAGGCGCTCTGTTATAATCGGTGTGTTGCCCCCAGGGCAACAAGATCGCCCAAGTGGGAGGAATGCGCTTTAATGGACCTGGCAAGCCTCATTCGGGACGTTCCGGATTTCCCGGTGCCTGGCATTCTCTTTAAGGACATCACCACTCTCCTACGTAATGCGGCAGCGTTACGTGAGGTGGTCACGCGTTTGGCCGAGCACTACGCTAACGCTCAGGTGGACATGGTCGCTGCTATTGAATCGCGAGGGTTTATATTTGGCGCCCCACTCGCTGTACAACTCGGTGCAGGTTTTGTGCCGGTGCGCAAGCCGGGCAAGCTTCCTGCACAAACTATCAGCGATAGCTACACCCTGGAATATGGCACCAACACACTCGAAATGCATGTGGACGCTATTCAACCGGGGCAACGCGTATTGGTAGTGGATGATCTGCTGGCTACTGGCGGCTCCGCCCGCGCTGCCGTCAATCTGGTGGAACAACTGGGCGGGAAAGTAGTAGGACTTGCCTTTGTGGTCGAGCTAGACTTTCTCAATGGGCGCCAGAAGCTCGCCGGCTACCCGGTGCATTCCCTGATTCACTATTCCTGAAGTCGACTGCTGTACTGACGGGCGTAATAGGCGCGGTAGTGCTCGCCGCTCTTGATTTTGCGCCACCACCAAGGATTGTCCACATACCAGCGCACGGTCTTCTCGAGCGCTTTCTCAAAAGTGTGGCGGCTGCGCCAGCCTAGGCTCTGAATCTTGCTGCAGTCGAGCGCATAGCGGCGATCGTGGCCTGGACGGTCGGTGACGAAGCGGATCAGGCTTTCCGGTTTACCCAGCAACTCCAGGATCAACCGGGCCATATAGAGATTCCGCACCTCAACGCCAGTGCCCAGGTTGTATATCTCGCCGGGCTGACCACAGTGCAACACTATGTCGATCCCCTCGCAGTGGTCTAACACATACTGATAGTCGCGCATCTGCTGGCCGTCGCCGTACACAGGCAGCGGGATATCATCGATAGCGTTGGTGATGAACAGCGGTACCACCTTTTCGGGGTACTGGTAGGGACCGATATTATTGCTGCCACGCGTGATGGTCACCGGCACCCCGAAGCTGGTGAAATAGGCCAGGCACATCAGGTCACCGCCCGCCTTGCTGGCGGAATAAGGGCTGCGCGTGTGCAAGCGGTCAGTCTCACGTGAGCGACCATCCAGTACCTCGCCGTATACTTCATCCGTGCTCACCTGGTGATAGCGCTCCACGCCAAACTTGCGCGCCGCCTCGAGCAACACATAGGTGCCGAAGACGTCTGTTTGGATGAAGGCGCCCGGCTCCATCAGCGAACGGTCTACGTGGCTTTCGGCAGCGAAGTTCACAATGGTGTCGATCGCGTGCTCGCGCATCACCTGCTCGACCAGCTGGATATCACAGATGTCCCCATGGACGAAGCGATAACGCTGGTTTTGCTCTAAGTCTCTCAGATTGTCCAAGTTACCTGCGTAGGTGAGTTTGTCCAGCACGACCACGTGGTAATCGGGGTACTTGTCAAGTATGTAATGCACAAAGTTGGAACCGATGAAACCTGCGCCACCGGTTATCAACAGGTTGCGCATTGCTCCCTCCTGTTCCTTACATTACATTTCTTGGATGGTGATGCGGATGATACGGTCACCGGGTGCGTCGGGAGAGACTTTCTGTGGGTCACGTTCGCTGAGTGACTTGACCACCTCCATTCCTGATGTCACGCGCCCGAACACAGAGTGGCGTCCGTTCAGCGAAGGCTGAGCATCCAGCGTAATGAAGAACTGGGCGCCGTTGGTGTTGGGTCCGCTGTTCGCCATACCTACCACACCCGGTCCATCGAAGCTGAGCTGGGGGGTAAGCTCGTCAGAGCAGCGATAACCCGGCATGCCACTGCCTGTGGCAGTCGGGTCACCTGCTTGGGCCACAAAGCCGGGGATAACGCGGTGGAAAATGGTGTTGTCGTACCAACCACGTTGCGCTAGATAGACGAAGTTATTGACAGTCAGCGGCGTCCGATCAGCGAAAAGCTCAATCACAATATCGCCTTTTTCAGTCTGGATAGTCGCCTGGTATCGCTTACCTGCCTGGATCACCTGGGGAGGTGGCTCCCGGAACTCTACAATGTAGAGGAAAAACTTGAAGGCCAGCTCGGAAAAACCCAGCTGGTCGGTAGGGTAGTATACATCGTTGAAAATGAAGCTGGGTGTGCCGGGCAGCCCCAAGGCAATGGCGTCATCGTACTGTTGCTGCACCTTGGCGCGATAGGTGTGTTGGGCAAGTGCCTGACTAAATTGCGCGACATCCAATCCCAGCTCTTGGGCATAGCCAGCCAGCACGTCTGGCATCGCATCAGCCGCTTTGGAGGCCCATTCGCGCTGCCTGTCGTAGAGCAAGGCGTGCATCTCCCAGAACTTTCCCTGGGCTCCGGCAGCTTCAGCAGCTTCGGCGGTGATCATAGCCTTATCGTGGATAGAGGTCAGCGGGAAATGGCGATAAATCAGCCGCACTTTGCTTTTTTCGGTCTCCAGTATGCGCTTGAGCAGGGGACTAACCCCAGCGCAAGCAGGACACTGGAAGTCGGCGTATTCAATCACGGTGACAGGCGCATCTGCTGCACCTAGGCTCCAGTCCTGCTCCGTGGCGGGCGGCAAGTTGGTGGTCACCGGCAGCTTAAGCGCCTTGCATTCCGGGTTGGGATTGGGTGTTGGATATGCTGGGGTACCTGTTGCGGTGGCAACAGCCGTGGTGCTAGATACAGTCTCCGTTGGCACTGCTTCGGTGGCGGCTGATGTGGCTGTGGCGGTGGCGGCTGCCAAGGGGCTCGCGGCGGCGGGTGAAGTGGATGTCGAAGTTGCCGGCATCGTGGATGAGCAAGCTGCCATCACCAGCACCAATGTAATCGTAACCAAGAACAACACTTTTCGGATCATAATCTCATCCTTTCCCACACCTCAATAGGGGCATTCTACCTTGTAGGATGCGGAAAAGCAAGCGTTTTGGCGGGTTGAGTTTCTCAGCGTGAGGTGGCCCTTCCACCGGGAAGTCGCGACTTCTCAGCCATAATCACGCGGCGTGTGTTCATATACCAATTGGCAATGCTGCGAAAGCGATCCGCTGGCGTCATCAGGGGGCCGAGCTGCACCTGCCGCACCGAGGTATCCACTGCGTAGGTGTAGACGGCATCGGCAAGGATCAGTGCAGGTAGTTCCTCGGCAAAGATGCGCTGAAACTCTGCGTACAACGTCTTGCGTTCCTCGCGATCCACCGTGTGGCGCGCTTCAGCAAGCAGCTGGCTTGCTTGAGCGTTGTCCCATCCACCGTAGTTCTGTCCTTGCTCGATCTGGGTCTGATCCCACATGGGGTAGGGATCGGGGTCACCGGAGGTCACTACCTCGGCAAGAGTGGCCTGAAAGTCATGCGTCCGCAGTCGCTCTGCCAGCTCGCCACCGCGTGTCTCGACCTGTACGGCAATGCCCAACGCGCTCCATTGCTTTGCGAGCGCTTCAGCTATAGCGATGTGGTCTGGATTGTCGCTGCACAGCAAGGTAAAGCGGAGCATTTTACCTTTTTTGTCGCGCACTCCATCTCCATCGCTATCTGTCCAGCGTGCCTGTTCCAGCAGCTCTTCTGCGCGCACTGGGTCGTATCCAAACGGGGGCACTCCGGGATCATATGCCCACGACCAGACTCGAATAGGACCGTCGGCGACGAGTCCCTGCCCATGTAACGCTTGATCAATCAGCGCTTGGCGGTCCAGCCCGTATAATAGAGCCTTTCGCACACGAGCGTCCTGGAAGAAGGAGGAACGCTCGTCATCCTGCAAATTCAGGTAGACCAGGTAAAAGCTGGACGTGCGGGCGCTGTAAATGTTCAGATCGGGGAAGCTTGTCACCTCGGGAAACAGATAGGGAGGCACGTAACTCAGCCCGATAATGTCGCGTTGCCGATAGGCAGTGAGCAAGTGTTCGTAACTGGGGTAGAAATGGAGTTCGAGCGCTTCCAAATAGGGCTGTTTCTGGGCGAAGTGGCGCGGATTGGGCACCAAAATCGCGCGGCGGGTAGAGATCTGTGCCACCGTAAAGGGTCCTGTGCCAATCGGGTAGGTGTTAAAGCGGTGTGTGAGCAATTCCTGAGCGGACACCCCTTGCAGTATGTGCTGTGGAAGAATCCCAATGCTGGTGTAGTCGAGGAAGGCGGGAAATGGCTGCTCCAGGCGAAATCGCACCGTGTAGGGGTCAATCTTCTCTACCTGAATGGTGCGCCACAACGCCACCAGATCGGGCGGAGCGGGGGAATCAGGCTGCTGGAGCAGCTCCACTGTGAAGAGCACATCGTCAGCGTCGAAGCGCTCTCCATCTGACCAGCGCACATCCTGACGCAGGCGGAATAGATAGGTGAGACCATCCGGTGCCACTGTCCAGCTGCTCGCCAGATCGGGTTCCGCCTCGCCGCGTGCGTTGAGGCGTGTCAACCCGTTGAAGATCAGTGCCACCAGGTCCTGATCTACCTGATTATAGGCAGCCAGCAGAGGATTAAGGTGTTGGGGGACGCCAGCAACACCCTCAATATAAACGCCTCCTTCGGCCGGCACTAGCACGGTGGTGCGCCCGAGGGCAAACGAGAACAGGAATGCTCCCACCAGGGCAATGCCACTGAGGGCGATGAGCGCCTGCCAGCGAATCAAGCTGCCCATGGACTATCCATATTCCGCGAGGGACATCGAGGAGTTCGCTGTCGCAGAGCCATAGTCTGCACTATGCGTAGGGGCAGGTAAGCAGGGTGCGAAGGCGTTTGGCACGCGCAGCGTGTCATAACCTACCTGCTTCATCTTGTAACGTGGACCGGATTGCAGCGCACCTGCTGGTCAAGCTGCTATAATCACGCTCAATACGGCGATAAGGAAGAAGATGGCACTGAGCACGATGGTCGTCTGATGCAGCGTCTTCTCCACGCCCCGACGTGTGCGGTGTATCGCACTATCTCCGCCGAACACACTTCCTAAGCTGGTACTCTTAGTCTGCAGCAGAATCAACACAGTCAGTGCAACAGCAATGATGATTTGGATCAGGTTAACATACAATTGGAGAGACATCTCAGCTCCCTAACTCTAGATGTGGATAGGCTCACCCAAAGTAACATGGGCTGCCTCCATAATCGTCTCGCTTAAGGTGGGATGCGGATGCACAGTGCGTGCCAGTTCCTCCAGTGTCGCTTCTAGACGCAGCATGCCAGTTGGTCCAGCGATCAGCTCGGTGACATGGGGACCGATGAGATGCACCCCCAGAATCTCGTTATACTGTTCCTCGGCGACAATCTTGACGAAGCCTTCGTAATCATCCAACCCCAGTGCCTTGCCGTTGGCGCGGAAGGGAAACTGCCCCGTCTTGACGCGGTAGCCTTTCTCGCGTGCCTGCGCCTCGGTCAGTCCTACACAAGCCACCTCGGGGAACGAATAGACACAACGAGGCATACGCGCGTAATCCAGGACCTCGCCCGCCTGCCCGGCGATCGTCTCGGCAGCTACGATACCCTGCGCGCTGGCGACGTGAGCCAGCGCCAGCTTGCCAGTGACGTCACCGATGGCGTAAATACCGGGCACGTTGGTGCGCATGTGCTCATCCACTTGGATGAAACCTCGCTCTGTGCGCACGCCGACTGTTTCGAGACCGATGTGGTCGCTGTTGGGCGCAATACCGATAGCCATAAGTGCCTTATCGGCAGTCAATGTCTCGGTCTTGCCGTCTGCTGTCGAGACGGTGAGCACAACCTGATTATCCGCGGCATCCACCTTTTCGACGCGCGTGTTGGTGCGCACGTTAATTTTCTGCTTCTTGAGCGCTTTTTCCAGCTCACTACCGACAGCAGCGTCCTCCGAAGGCACCACAGTGGGCAACATCTCCACCAAGGTCACCTCCGCACCGTAGCTGCTCCAGATGCTGGCGAATTCAACCCCAATGGCACCGGCACCCACAATGACAATGCGCCGCGGCAGCTCTGTCAACTCGAGCGCCTCGCGGCTGCTAATGACCAGCTTGCCGTCAATAGGAACGCCCGGAATGGAACGCGGACGTGCACCAGTGGCAATAATAACGTTGCGCGTGGTAAGCAGCTGATCTCCCACTGCTACCTGAGTAGGACTCTTGATCACTCCCGTGCCTTCGATCACTTCCACCGCGTTCTTGCGCATCAGAAATTGTACGCCCTTGACCAGCCGTTCACTTACCTGACGACTGCGCCGTTGCGCTGCACTGTAGTCCACCTTCAACGTGGCGGTGTCGAAGGAGAAGCCAAACACCTTGCCCTGCCCCAGAGTACGGATGACCTCGGCATTGCGCAGCAAGGCCTTGGTAGGGATGCATCCCCAGTTCAAGCATACACCGCCCAATGCTTCTCGTTCCACGAGAGCGGTTTTCAGTCCCAGCTGTCGAGCCCGAATAGCGGCGACATAGCCACCCGGTCCACCGCCGATCACAACCACATCGTAAGGTTCATTGGATGCCATGGTACCTGCCTGCCTCTTTTGAAATGGTGCGCTGATTGAAAAGGGAGTATAGCACACCCATGCCAGCGCACCAAATCCTCAGGGACTTTGTTGCAGAAAACAGACGATGCCGTTGACAATACCACGCGCCACCATACGCGGACGGCGCACAATGTAAGCGTAGTCTTCGAGCAGGAAGCCTGTCTCGATAATTGCGCCCGGTGTGTAAGGATCGATCTCGCGAAAGGCGTGGTAGTTGGTCATGTTGTCGGTCACACTGTTGGGATGGCGCCGCAGCCCGGTAACCGCTTCATATTCGCGGTACAGACACTCCACCAGTCGATCCTCCGCTTCGGGGATGGCACTGTCGGTGATGCGTGCCACCTTAAAGCCACTGGCGCCAGGTACTTCGCATGAGTCGGCATGGATCGAGACCAGTGCATCGGCGCGATAACCTCTCAAGCGCGCATCGAATTCCTCCAACAGGTCAACGTGATAGCCCTGCTGGGTGAGCAACTCAACCACAATTTTGGCAATCGCCATGTTGACCTCAGCCTCGGTTGTCCCGTCGGGACAGACTGCGCCCGGGTCATAACCGGCGTGGCCAGATACAATGCCTACGCGTTGCGGGGGAGCATGAGGGGTGGGGGTATTGCGCAACAGTGGCGTGGCAGACGCGTCGGAGTGTGCAGGTAACCCCTCCCTATAAGCAACAGAACTGTCAGTCTGTGCAATGGAGCTCTCGTTGCTGGGGTGAACGGATTCAGCGAGGTGGACAGGTACAGGTGTGGTCGGCAGCCTCTCACGCATGGTCATCATCACACTGAGAGCGACAGCCAGCATCAGCGAAATGCCTGCCAGCAACAGCATCAGCTGTGCAGCAATGATGAGAACACGCCGCCGCAGCGGCCCACCGACCATCCTTCTGTGCGAGGCCACGGCTGGATTTTACCATAACGAAGTGTCGTGAGCAACTCGCGCGGATTCTTTGACCTCGGCATTTCTTGCACTATGGGAAGGAACGGGACGTTTACCCACGCTGCCGAGGACGCAGAGGATCCGACCACGATCTGGTCCCGATTTCTCTGCGGCCTCTCCAATGAAAATCGGTTGTGCCTCAGTGGATGGTCATGAGCTCCACTGAGTACAGAGCAACAGGGACGTCCGGAGAGCTGCTCAGAGCTCGCTTTCTAACATGGGGATCTTGATGCCGTGGCGACGTGCAAAGGCAATCGCCTCTGGATAACCGGCGTCGGCGTGGCGCACGACGCCCATGCCCGGGTCAGTGGTCAGCACGCGCTCCAGCCGCCGCGCTGCCGCCTCCGTACCGTCTGCGACGATGACCTGACCGGCATGAATGCTATAGCCAATGCCCACTCCGCCGCCATGATGAATGCTCACCCATGTTGCGCCACCCACCGCATTAATCAGCGCGTTGAGCAATGGCCAATCAGCGATCGCGTCCGACCCATCCAACATGCCCTCCGTTTCGCGGTTGGGGCTGGCTACCGAGCCAGCGTCCAAGTGGTCACGTCCGATGACAATGGGGGCGCTGACGTGTCCTGTGGCAACCAGTTCGTTGAAGCGCAACCCGGCGCGTGCCCGTTCGCCATAACCCAACCAGCAGATGCGAGCGGGCAGCCCTTGGAATGCCACCTTCGCCTGTGCCATACGAATCCAGCGCTGCAGGTGCTCATCCTCGGGGAACAGCTCCAGGATGGCCTCATCGGTGACATAGAGGTCTTGCGGGTCACCAGAGAGCACCACCCAGCGGAAGGGGCCTTTGCCCTGACAGAAGAGGGGACGAATGTAGGCAGGAACGAAGCCGGGGTAGCTGAATGCCTCACGCACACCCATGTCGTATGCACGTTGGCGCAAGTTGTTGCCATAGTCGAACACTTCAGCTCCCTTTGCCTTGAAACCGAGCATCGCCTCGACGTGGCGCGCCATGGCCTCCATGGAGCGGCGCACGTATTCCTCAGGATCGCGCTGGCGCAACTCGGCCGCAGCTTGCACCGTCAAGCCGGGTGGAATATAGCCGTAAAGCGGGTCATGTGCCGAAGTTTGATCGGTCACGACGTCGGGCGCTACTCCACGTGCCAGCAGCTCAGGCAGCGCCTCCGCTGCATTAGCGATCAGGCCGACTGAAAGGGGTTGCTGCTGTGCCAGCGCTTCTTCCACCCAGGTCATTGCTTCTTCGAGGTTATCGGTGATGCGATCAATCTGGCGCAGCGCGAGACGTCGTTCTGCCCGCCAGCGGTCCACTTCGACGATGAGACCCACTCCCTCGTTCATCGTGATAGCCAGCGGTTGAGCACCACCCATCTCACCCAGTCCGGCAGTGAGCACGAGTTTACCTTTCAAGCTGGACCAGCCACGTTGGCGTGCCAGCGCAGCCAGTGTTTCATAGGTACCCTGCAGGATGCCTTGGGTGCCAATGTAAATCCAGCTGCCGGCGGTCATCTGGCCAAACATAATGAGACCTCCTTTTTCCCAACGGTCGAAGTTTTCTTGTGTCGCCCAGGCAGGCACAATGTTTGAGTTGGCAAGCAGGACACGGGGTGCATCCTCGTGGGTGCGGAAAACAGCCACCGGCTTGCCTGACTGCACCAGCAGCGTTTCGTCCGGCTCGAGTGTCTCAAGTGTGCGCATAATGGCGTCGAAGCATGCCCAGTTGCGCGCCGCCTTGCCGCGACCACCATAGACGATCAGATTCTCTGGGTCACCTGCCACCTCGGGATCGAGATTGTTTTGCAACATGCGGTAGGCAGCTTCGATAAGCCAATTCTTGCAAGTCAACTTTGTGCCTCGTGGAGCACGAATGATGCGCGCCATACTAACCTCTTCCTTGTTCCGGAATTGAAACCGGTTATCTTTGCTCCGCTATTCTTTGCTGAATTTTGTCTACAGGTACCCGTGTTCACGCAGCCAGCGGCGCAAACGTGCCTCGTTCGTCGCGGGAACGAGCACACTGGTAGGGCTAATCTGCTCTCCCAACAATGCTCTGGCGACTGGATCGCGGCGCAATTGGGCCAGCTGCCCTGCGTTGGCCAGTCGCAGCACCAACATTCGCTCCAGACGTGCCCTGGGTCCTTGGTGCCAGCGTCTCAATGTCTCCAATACCTTGCGCGGCACGCGGCCTCCACTGGTGCGTGTCAGGAATCTGGTCAGCTGTTCCACTCGCACGCCCTGGCGTGCCAGCATTTTGACGCCGTCGGGAGAAAGGCGATAGACAACTGCTGTGGCCTCTTCTTGCCTCACCAGCTCAGCGAAACGTGCCAGCTGGAAGCGTTCGTACAAGCTGGCATGCGGTGCGACGCGCACCGTGAAATCCTCGCCAACAACGAAAGCGGGCATAGTGGAAGTAGGGGCCTGCTCCTGAGACCACGTCTTCCCTAACAGTGATGCTGCCCAGTGGGTTACGCAAAAGGTGTTAGGTGACGCGCCCGGGGCAACACATCCCAGCTCAACCGCGCCGAGCCAGTAGAGCGGCTGCGTAACCAGATGGCGGATTAGAGCCCCTTCGATTTCATCCCAATGCTCAAAGCCCAGCAACAGGCGGTCGTGCTGATCGCGCAGGTACCACACCGAATAGTCGCCGTCAGGGCGCTGGAAATCGGGCTCATAAGTCTTGATGGTGGCAACCAGATCGTCAATGCGCTGCCATGTTCCCGGCGGACACTGCGCCAGGATGTGTAGCACCACCTGGCGCGCTGGTAAGGGATTACTGCGCCAGTCCGGGGAGGGGAATTTAAGACTGGGGACATGGCGCAGGTCACACCACGTCTCGTCATCGCGCCAGGCAGTCTGCAACACTGCGAAGCGTTGGGCTGGGGAGCTCTGCAGCCAGCGTCGTGCATTTTCACGCTGCAGCGACAACCGACGCTGGTGATAAGTTGCCAGCCCAGCGGTACGGCACAGGTGCAGCAGAAAAGTGAGGCGATTGCTGTCTGTCAAGGATGCTTGATCGGCGGGCAACAGCGACCCCATCATCGCGTGGAGCGCCTTGCGGTGTGCCGGGGTGGGCAGGTCGTCGTCCTCCAGCGGAACAGCATGGCGGTGTAGATAGACCAGCAGGTTGAACACATCCTCCACCAGAGCAGCTGCTGCACTCAAGCGCTGTGGCGGTGGCGCCACTGCGGGCAGTGTGGGCGGAGAGGGTGATGGTGACGGCGCAGGCAGCAAGGGTAACACGTCCTGCGGCACGTAGAAGACTTCTACCATATGCTCGTCAACACGGTGGAACCCCTGAAAGATCAGCCCGCGATAGTAGAGTGCTTCCGTGGCATTGGCCGGTTCCATCCATGGGCGCTCGCGCTGCATGCGACCAGGGCCCATAGCGCGCACAGTGCCAAATCGTCGGGCGAAACGGGGGCTTTCCATCCAGCCACCCGCACGCTGCAGAGCACTTAATGCCTCGCGCGCCTCCACAGGGAGTTCAGCGAGGGCAAGAGCCAGCGAAGTCGGGGCGAGGAGCTGCTCGGCCAATTCGCGTGCTGCGTGAAGCGGGTTCTGGCTGCTGAGAGTGGCACCGCGCACGCTCGCCAGTGCATTGAGCAAGACAATGTCATAATCCACCAGCGACGCGAGCAAGGTGCGCTTCATCACTGCTGTCGCTGCACTCCGTGCTCAGGAGGGCTGCCGCCCTGCCTGCAGGAAGAGGAGCACTGCCATCACGCGCGGGTTGTGACTTGCTTCGGAAGTGAGTCCCAGCTTGCCAAAAATGTTGTTGACGTGACTTTCCACGGTGCGCTCGCTGATGCACAGCTTGCGCGCGATGCTGATGTTCGTGTACCCCTCTGCCATCAAGCCAAGCACTTCCATCTCGCGGCTGGTGAGCTCGCTGAAGCGCGAATCGGGAGTCGCAGATGCCAGGCGAATCAACTCGTCCTGGATCTCGGGCGCCAGAATGGCACCGCCCTCCGCTACGACCTGAATGGCACGGTGCAGCTCCTCCGGCTCGCTGAGTGTTGTCTTGAGCAAATATGCTTTGCCAGCGGTGCCACTGCGCAGAAATGCTTCGGCATACTGCCGTTCACTGTAGTGTGAGAAGAGCACCAGCCCGGTACGCGGTGCAAAGGCGCGAATGCGCTCGGCTGCTTGGATCCCGTTCAGCTTAGGCATCTGAATGTCGAGCAGCACCACGTCCGGCTGCAGACGCTGCGCCGCCTCCACCGCTTCTTCTCCATCGGCGACTGCACCTACCACCTCGATGTCAGGCATCTCGCTCAGCACGTGCACATAGGTGTCTCGCAGAATCTTCTGATCTTCTGCCACTAACACGCTGATGGGCGCCATTGCATCTCCTCGTCTCTTGCACCTGGATGGGTCGCGCGCAATCGCTGCGCGCTATGCATAACAATGACTATGGTACAGCTGCTTCCCTCTTGCCCGGAAGGATATGCGCTATGCCTTGTTCCCCCTTCTCTCCCAAGAGGGGCAATTGAGAGCAATGAAAATGTATCACATCGATAGTTTAGCATAATACAAGCAGGGATACAATCCGTCAGGTTGAGGCTTTATATTCTCGGTTATGCCTCTGTACTTTTTATGTAATGTATGGTATCATGGAGATATGAGGAGCACCTGGTCGCGACGAGCTTTTCTGAAGCTGCTGCTCAGCACATTGGCTGCTGGCTGTGCGGCACACACCGACGAACCGGGAGCGCGGTCGGTTCGTGCGCCGGATGCTGGAGTTTCTGCGTTGCCTCCTGCTACCCCACCGCCTTCCTCTTTGTCCTCGTCTACTCCCACCCCGCTACCCTCGTCGGACGGCACAGCGGTTGCCTTTCTCTCTGCCTGGACATCGGGCGACTATGTGACGATGTACGACCTGCTGTGCCAGGCGGACCGCAACACGATTCCCTTCGAGGCCTTTCGAGAGCGCTACCTCAAAGCACAGACAGAGGCGACTGTGACTGCCATTCAGAATGAGCTGCGCGCAGTCCTGACTCAGGGGAGCAGTGCCAGCGCCAGCTTTCGCACTGTGTGGCAGACTAACCTGTTCGGTCCGCTGAGTTTCGACAATGTGCTGCCGATGGTGTGGGAGGAAGGGCGCTGGGCGGTGGACTGGTCCTCTACGTTGGTGTTGCCAGCGCTGGGCGATGACCTGACGCTGGTGTTGCTCAACCGGTCTGCGACGCGCGGCAACATCTATGATCGCAATGGCCTGGGATTGGCGGTTCAGGGCAAAATGGTGGAAATCGGTGTGGTGCCCGGCAGGTTGCCCGACGATCCCAGCAATGTGATCGCGCAACTGAGTGTCATTACTGGCGTCACCCCACAGACGATTCGCAAGAAGATCGAGGCAGCGCGACCTGAATGGTTCGTCTCGATCGCCCATGTGAGGCCGGAAGTGAGCATCAACAACGATGATCTGCTGCGCCAGCTACCGGGTGTGGAACGTCGCGAGAGCACTGTTCGCGCTTATACCAATGGCAGTCTGGCGGCGCATTTGGTTGGCTATTTGGGCGCGATTATGGCTGAAGATCTGCCCACTTGGCGCGCGCGCGGCTACCGTGGTGACGAAATGGTGGGCCGCTCGGGTGTCGAAGGTTGGGGTGAGGCGATATTGGCTGGCAAACGTGGTGGCCGTCTGGTGACCCTGACGCGACAGAACCGGGAAGCGTCTTTGGTGGCAGAGGTGCCGCCGCGCCCTGGCGACAACATCTATCTCTCTATTGACAAGGGATTGCAAGCAGATGCCGAGAACATCTTAGGGCAGCGCCTGGGTGCCATTGTGGTGTTGGATGCCAACTCCGGTCTTGTGCTGGCGATGGCCAGCTATCCACGCTTCGACCCCAATCTCTTCGTCAGCGGCATCGATGCCGCGACGTGGGCTGCTCTCGGCAACGATCCCAATCGGCCATTTTTGGAGCGGGGTACTCAGGGTGTGTATCCACCTGGCTCAGTCTTCAAAGTGGTGACGATGATGGCAGGGATGGAGAAACTGGGCCTGACCCGTGACACCACTTATACCTGCCTGGGCACCTGGAACAAGCTGGGCAGCGCCTTTGTCAAAACGTGCTGGCTCAAATCAGGTCACGGCACAATTAATCTTCAGGACGGTCTGACCCAGTCGTGCGATGTGGTTTTCTACGAGATTGGCCTGGCATTGCACAACAGCGATCCCCAGATCCTCCCGGATATGGCTCGTGCATGCGGACTGGGCAAGCCTACCGGCATCACTGGCATTCAGGAGGTGACAGGGCTGGTGCCGGATCGCGCCTGGAAATTGAGCGAACGCGCTGAGAGCTGGTTCCCAGGTGACACGGTCAATCTCGCCATCGGCCAAGGTTTCCTGCTCACCACCCCTTTGCAAATCGCCAATCTGATGGCTGCCATCGCCAACGGTGGTCGCATCTATCGCCCCCAGCTTGTCCTGCGTATCGTGGAGCGCTCCGGCCAGGAACGCATTATGCAGCCAGAAGTGTTGGGCAGCCTGCCTGTCAGCGCGCAGAATCTGGTGGTCATCCGCGAGGCCTTGACGAACGTGACGCGGCCGCCGCGGGGCACGGCGCGCGAAGCTTTCGTTGGCGCCGGGTTCACCGCCGCAGGCAAGACTGGCACCGCGGAGAGCGGCCAGGAGAAACCCCACGCCTGGTTTGCCGGCTATGTGCCCGCCGAGTCGCCTCAGGTAGCCATTGCTGTGGTCCTTGAGCATGCCGGTGAGGGCGCCAAGGAAGCTGCTCCGCTCTTCCGCCAGATGGTAGAAGCTTATCTGGCGCGCCAAGGTGCCACCGCAGTGCGCTGAAGGATGTCAGGCACGAGGTGCATATGCATTTCGATATCTTCACCCTCTTCCCGGAAATGTTTCAGGGCGTCTTCGAGTGCAGCATCATCCAGCGCGCTCGCCAGGCTGGGCTGGTGAGCATTGCATTGCACAACATTCGCGATTACGCTCCGGGCAAGCATCGCGTAACGGACGATGTGCCCTATGGCGGAGGCGGCGGCATGGTGATGAAACCGGAGCCGATCTGGAACGCAGTGGAAGCCGTGCTGGGATATGATCCTACCGGTCGCAAGGACGTGCCCATCATTCTGTTGAGTCCTCAGGGGCGACTTTTCACCCATGCAGTGGCGCGCGAACTGGCTCAACAGCCACGCTTGCTGCTCATCTGTGGGCGCTATGAGGGTGTGGACGAGCGCGTGCGTCGCTATCTTGCCACAGATGAAATCTCCATCGGCGACTATGTCCTCTCCGGTGGAGAGATCCCGGCGATGGTGTTGGTGGACGCCATCGTGCGCTGGGCTCCTGGTGTGTTGGGTGATCCGGATGCTCCGCTGGACGATTCTCATGCCAGCGGCCTGCTGGAATATCCCCATTACACCCGGCCGGCGATCTATCGGGGGTTCGAGGTGCCCGCCGTGTTGCGCTCGGGCCACCATGCCGAAATCGCCCGGTGGCGACGTCAGGAGGCGCTGCGTCGCACCCACGAACGTCGTCCTGACCTGTTGGCGCACGCCCCACTCACTCAAGCGGATCGTGAGTTTCTGGCCCAACTGGAGCGCGAGGCAGCTGAAAGCGCTCAGACAGAGCTGTGAACAGCCATTGCCGCATTGGCACATCGGGTTGGATCTATCACCACTGGCGTGGGGTATTCTATCCCGATACCCTCGCGGGGAAAAACTGGTACAGCTATTATGCCGCTCACTTCGACACGGTCGAGATCAACTATTCCTTCTACCGGCTGCCTTCCGAAGCCGCTTTTGACCGCTGGCGTGTTCAGGCACCGCACGGCTTCTTGTATTCTCTCAAAGCGAATCGCTATCTGACCCACCTGAAACGCCTGAAGGATGTGGAAGTTCCTTTGGAGCGTTTCGTCTCTCGCGCACGTCGCCTGGGCGACAGATTGGGCGCCATCCTCTGGCAGTTGCCGCCACACTGGCCCGCTGATCCGGCTCGCCTGCACCGCTTTGCCGCGCTGTTGCCCACTGAGCTTCAGCATGCTTTTGAGTTTCGCGATCCGCGCTGGTTTACTCCGGCGGTGCGCGAAGTGCTGGAGCAATTTGGTCTGGGGTTCTGCATATTTCATATGCCAGGTATCACCTGTCCACTGTGGGTCACTGGTCGGACGATCTACCTGCGTTTCCACGGCACGGAGGCAGAATACTGCGGCCGCTACGGCGAAGAGGGTCTCACAATGTGGGCAGCTCGCATCCGCGAATGGCTTGCGGCCGGCCACTTCGTGTATGCCTACTTCAACAATGATGCGTGGGGACACGCCGTCCAAGATGCCCTGTTGCTGCGCCAGCTGGTAAGCGAGTGATTGCCGTCCCTGCTACTGTGCTGAGAGCCTGTTCCCCGGATGGCATCGAGAACGGCTTCCACTTTATCCTGCGCTTGCTGAGCGTCCCTAATAAGTGCCGGAGATGTCTCTTTCCAAACCCATTGGCTCACCGGCTGATCGACTTGTGACGCAACACGCGGGCGCTCACGGCAGAGTCGCATTCTTCACGATGGGAAAGAGTATCACTTGGTACAGCTGGGGCACGTAATGGAAAGTCGCACGAACGCTCACCGGGAGGGGACGCGCTCCGATCGCAGTGATACTGGTGATTACCAGCGTTGTCTGATAGGTGCCATAGGTGATAGGACGTGTGGAGTTGAGCGTCAACGTTGCGGGTGCCGCGGCAGAGACGCTGCCAGAAGCTGCTTCCGCAATGGACAGCCAGCTCACCGGCGGCGTAATCGTAGCGGTCCACGTGATTGGTTGCGTGCTGGGGGTGGTGAGAGTAATCTGCTGTTGTGCTGGCACTGGCCCCTTGTCTGGGTCGGCCAGGAAGGTGGCCTGCATTGGGGTGGCACTCACCTTTACATGCGCGTTCAGCGTACGCCAAGCATTGATGCGCCCAACGCCAAAGTAGATATCCTTGCCCGGGCTGCCCAGATCGTCGGCTTTTGATTCGATCAGCGTGCGCACTTGCGCTGCCGAAAGGCCATTGTCCGCTGACCAGAGCAAGGCGGCCAGCCCGCTGACAAATGCGGTGGCCATCGAGGTGCCGCTGAGCTCTCCATAGGTGTCATTTGGCAGAGTGCTGTAGATGCTCATGCCTGGTGCTGCTACGTCCACATAAGGATGGTACTCGGAGAAGTAGGCACGGCCGTCGTTTGAATCGGTCGCTGCCACGGCGACCACGTTGTCGTAAGCGCCCGGGTACATCACTGGATTGATCAGTCCGTTGCAACCGCTTCCCCCCGTGGCACAATTGCCGGCTGCCGCTATCACCAACCGTCCAAGGCTCACTGCATAATCAACAGCCTCGCTCATAGTAGAGCTGTGCTGAGTACCCCCCAGGCTCAGGTTGATGATGCGGGCGCCTTCGTCCACCGCATATTTGATACCCTCCGCCAGATCGGAGTAGCTCCCCTGGCCATTATGATCGAGCACCTTCACCGGCAGCAAGCGAGCCGCCCACGCCACGCCCGCCACGCCGACGCCGTTGTTGGTACACGCGGCAGCGATGCCGGCCACATGCGTACCGTGGCCGTAGTCATCCTGCGGGTCGTTATCCTTGTTCACAAAGTCGTAGCCGGACAGCAGCTTGTTGGGGCAGGCAAAATCGGGGTGATCCCGATCGATACCACTGTCCACGATGGCAATGACGATGCCCGCGCCGCCTGTGGTGCTGGCGATGTCCCATGCTTTAGGCGCCTGAATCTTGGGGAGACCCCACTGCAAT